>ERZ791618.12-NODE-12-length-105494-cov-2.386603_pt1 | contig 105494 bp, 63 predicted proteins | sample MGYA00510059_ERZ791618 | MGnify/ENA primary metagenome ERZ791618 (study PRJEB30046, sample SAMN00715159) | human gut metagenome | study: EMG produced TPA metagenomics assembly of the A metagenome-wide association study of gut microbiota in type 2...
CTTCCATACGGAAGTTACAAAAACGGTCGGAACAGATTTGCAGAAAAAAGGAAAACATATACGAGCGTAAAAGCGAAGCATTTTACAGATACGACAACGTATCCGGCTGGTTGCCCCTACGATATGACGGTATTGATATTCGGAGAAAACGGAACGGGAAAAGATTTGATTGCCCGCTATGTTTACGAACAGTCCCCCCGCAAGAATGAGATATACGTACCTATCGATTTAGGAAGTATTCCGGACACATTGTTCGAAAGCGAATTGTTCGGATATGAAAAGGGTGCATTTACCGACGCCCGCAAGAATAAGCCGGGACGTGTGGAAGTGGCTTCAGGCGGAACGTTGTTCCTGAACGAAATCGGCAATCTGAGTCTTCCGCTTCAAGCGAAGTTACTTTCGGTCATAGAACAAAGAAAGAGTTCACGGCTCGGCTCTACCACCTCCTACCCTGTAGATGTAAGGTTGATTTGTGCCACAAATACGGATTTATACAGTGCCATCGACGACGGACAATTCCGCCAGGATTTACTGTACCGCATCAATACGATTGAAATTCGTATTCCGCCTTTGCGGGAACGGGGAAACGACCTGTTCCTGTTAGCCGATTTCTTTCTCCAACGCTATCGGAAGAAATATAAGAAAGAGCTTCGGGGAATTTCCAAAGAAGCACGAAAGACGCTACAACTTTACCGTTGGCCGGGCAATGTACGTGAACTGGAGCATGCCATCGAACGTGCCGTCATCCTCTCTACAGGAACCATGCTAACTCCGGATGATTTCATGTTACGCAGTCCCCGATCTTCCAATACTGTATCTGAAAAAGATAAGTATAATCTGGAACGAATGGAAAAGGATGCGATCAATGAGGTAATGAGAATGTGTGGCGGTAACATTACATTGGCAGCAGAAATGCTGGGAATCACAAGGACTTCACTTTATAGAAGGATTGAAAAGTTCGGATTATGAAAAGACAAACTTGGGTAAAAACACCTCTTTGGCTCACAATTGCATTATTGATATGTTGCCTCGTTTCGGCTTGGTTGGCTGTACATGGCTTTTATTTTAGCTTGTTCGTGGCGCTCTGCCTCACGGCGTTTGTTGCTTATACCATATATAGGTATATCTTACGTTCTGCCCGTGCCATGGCCCAGTTTATCTGGTCTGTGCGCTACTCTGAATTTCTTTCTTCTCCCACTTCCAATCCCAATGCCACTCAGCCTCTTCCCGAAGAACTGCTGACTGAAATGCAGGATGCCCTTGAACATTACCGGAACAACCTGCAAAAGAAAGAAAGCAAATTGCAGTATTTTCAGGCACTTGCCAATCATATAGACATGGCTATTCTTGTTTATACGCCCGACGGGCAAATGGAATGGGTCAATGATGCAGCCAAACGTCTGATACATATCGATTGTCCGCATACGATAAATGATCTGGTCGACTTTCACCCCGATCTCCCGGCCAAGCTGCATACACTGAAAGCAGGCGATTTGTCCGTATGGCAAATCAAACAGGAAGAAGAGACTGTGCAATTCGCTCTTTCCGGTATGGAGTTTATCATTCAAGGCAGGAAACTTTTGATTGCCGGAATGAAGAATATCCATTCTGCCCTGGATAACCGTGAGACGGAAGCTTGGCAAAAGCTAATCCGTGTACTGACGCATGAGATTATGAATTCCATTACTCCCATCATTTCGCTTACAGAACTTCTTGCCAAGCACGCCGACAGTCTGGAAGGTGACGAAGAAACCAAAATGGAAATCAGACAGATGCTGCAAACCATCGGTCGCAGAGGGAACGGTCTGGTACGATTTATGAATAGTTACCGGGAAGTATCGCATCTGCCCCACCCTTTATTGAAACTTTATAATGCCGGAGAATTGCTGAAAGGAGTCGTTCAATTGATGCAAAATGATACAGATGATCTACACCTCTCTCTTCCCAACGTTCCGTTGCGCCTGATTGCAGATAAAGAGCAAATAGAACAGGTACTTATCAACCTGATACGGAATGCCCGCGAAAACGAAGCGACACAAATCACTCTTTCCGCGGGCATAACTCCAGGAAATCACCTTTTCCTGCGTGTTACTGATAATGGAACCGGTATCGTTCCGGAAGTTCAGGAACGTATTTTCATTCCATTCTTCACCACAAAACCTACCGGTTCAGGTATTGGGTTAACCATCTCGCGCCAAATCATGCACCAGCATCATGGCAGCATTACGGTGCAATCAAAGGTGGGAGAAGGAAGCACGTTTACACTTCTGTTCCCGATAGTTTAATAAAAAATCGGGAATGCTAGTACATATCAGATGATATACTATACATTCCCGAATAACTACTACCTATGTAACTGAAAAATCCAATCAAAGCATCTAAATAAGTTCAAAACACTTCGCAAAAGTATCTGCTTTTTTCAATAGAAAGTTTAAACTTAAAAGTCTAAAGTAAAATCACAAACTTCCACGCTCAATCAAATACTCTTTACCCTCTTCAGTCATTAAATCATATTCATAAATTTTATGTAGAACGGGAAATTGAGGATTTTTAATTTCTTTTGAAATTAATGGTTTCTTTATTTTCGCTTTGAAAAACAAAGGGTTTGAATTTTCTCCCTTAGCTTCTCTCAAACCAGCTCCACGTAATGGTATGTATGATCGCAAGCGAAGATTACCACCTAAACGGGAATGTATTCGAGCTTTATATAATTGTGCTCCATCCCAATGCATATCGATTTCAAACCCGCCACGGGCAACTAGCCCTTTTATACTTCCCTTATTCCACACATCAGGTAAAGCCGGCAATAAATGCACAGCTCCATCATGACTTTGCATTAACATTTCGGCAATTCCAGCTGTATATCCGAAATTTCCATCTATTTGAAATGGTGGATGAGCATCAAAAAGATTTGGATAAGTGCGTCCTTCAGGATACTCCTTTTTATGTTCATCGCTGGGCAATAGTTTCAACATATTATTTATAATTAAAAAAGCATGATTCCCATCCTGTAAACGTGCCCAAAGATTAATTTTCCAACCAATAGACCATCCTGTAGCTCTATCACCACGCTGTAATAAAGAATTTTTCGCAGCCTGAAATAAGAATGGATCTGTATATGGAGAAATCTGATTACTCGGAAAAAGGCCATATAAATGAGATGTATGGCGGTGTTTATCTATCGGACTATCTAAATCTTCCAACCACTCTTGTAGTTGATTATACTGTCCTATTTGCATAGGTGCCAAACTATTTATCATTTCTTTTAATGAATCTTGATAAGATATTGGTTGATTCAGAATGCGTGCAGCAGCCAAAACATTATTCAAAACATCGAATGCAATTTGATTATCCATTGTACAACCTGCTGTAATTGTAGAGCCTTTAGTGCCATCAGCAGCTTTAGGAGCATTTTCGGGAGAACAGGAAGGCACAGTTACCATCCAACCATACTTAGGATGCTTTGTTAAAAAATCAAGATAGAAATCCGCTATTCCCTTCATTGCTGGATAGATATCCATTAAATATTTATCACTGCCATTATATAGATATCTCTGCCAAAGATGAGTACTTAACCAAGCACCTCCATTAGGCCAAACGCCATAAATTACCCTATCGACAGGTCCAGTACAACGCCATATATCAGTATTATGATGAGTAACCCAACCACGACAACCATACATTACTCTAGCTGTCTCTTGTCCTGATTGAGATAATTCTTTAACTAACTGGACTAATGGTTCATGCATTTCGCTCAAGTTAGTCACTTCAGCTGGCCAATAATTCATCTCCGTATTAATATTTATAGTATACTTACCATCCCAAGGAGCTTTCAACTTATCATTCCATATGCCTTGCAAATTAGCAGGTTGTCCTCCTGGTTGTGAAGATGATATGAGCAAATAACGTCCAAATTGAAATAATAGTGTAGCTAAAGACGGATCTTCGCCATTATTAAAATTCATAATACGCGTTTTAGTATCTAGTTTTGATGCTTCTGTTACAGGTAAAGTAAAACTAACTCTACTGAAAAATTTCTGATAAAAAGTAATATGCTTTACCAATGCTTTATTATAAGTTTGTTTCAATGCTTTTGCCAAATAAGATGTTGCTTTTTTGCTTTCATTTCCATTGATATTTTGATAATTTATAAAATTAGTAGCTGCTGAAATATAAATAGTAGCTGTACTAGCTTTCTCAACTACAATATTACTATCTGTAATTTTCAATTTACCGCCATCAGCCAAAACCTGTGTTTGTGTTTCCAAACGCACTTTTCCTTCTATGCCTTCATGTGAACCACTTTTAGCTCTCAACACTAATTTTTTATCTACTTTTTTTGTTGATGGATCTACTAAGGGAGTTTTATATTCTAATTTGAATGTAATTGCCTCAGGCTTATCTGCAGTCAAATGTACAATAATCACATTATCTGTGAAAGAAGAAAACACTTCACGAGTATAAGTTGTTCCATTTACTTTATATCGGGTTGTCGCTACTGCACGCGCTAAATCCAGATCCCGATAATAATCAGTAACTATTTCATGACCAGGGAAATGTAACATCAAACTTCCAACTGTTTGATAAGGCATTCCATTATGCCTTGTACGAAATTCAGACTCCATTAATAAGCGGGCCTCTTCATACTGTCCTTCAAAAATCAAATTACGAACTTTAGGCAAAGCCGCAAAAGCATTTGGATTATCATTAGGTACGGACTTCCACCCCATACAGTCTCTTCATTCAATTGTAATTCTTCTGTTGCTGTACCACCATATACCATAACCCCTAAACGAGAGTTTCCTAACGGTAATGCCTCTACCCATGTAGTAGCAGGAGACTTATACCACAGTTTAAGGTCTTCAGCTCTAACAAATATAGAGCATAGTAATATGACAAATAAGACAAAAAGATTCTTTTTCATAAAACAAAAATTAATTTATTATTGGCTAGATTATTATTTAGTTTATTATTCATTAAACACAATGTAGGGAAATTGGCAGTAGTGACTTTGCACTACTGCCTTATTTCTTATGTAACGGTAGAAAAATTACATATTAGTAACCGTAATTCTGATAAGCTTTTTTACCCGCTTCATCTAAAGGGACACCATTTTCATCCGTTAATAAATCAATTACTGTCTGTGCAAAAGGTTTTAGTGTATGAAATGGCTGAAAATACCCCATTCCATCTCCTGTTTGTCCTATACCATTTATGAGATTATCAGAAGCATCCCATAATCCTTTCAAAGGAGATGCCATTTGTTCATGGTACATAATACGATCAGCCTGCCACCCAGAATGATGTAAATTTTCATAATAAATCATTTCTAAATTTAGCTCACGTGATAATTCATTTAATATAAAATTCACAAAACGATCTTCAGTAGTTTTTGCAGTATGCGGATATCTTTCTGCTAAAGACTTCTCCGAAGCTCCATCCCAATAGGTTTCATCTACTAACATAGCATTAGTCATATCTTTTTCTACATAATAGGGCCACTGTTGTTCACTAAGTGTCAGATTTTCATGCCCTGGTTGTAATCGTGCAAGAACTTCACTACGGGTCTCACCTATTTTATAAGCAGCACGAGCACGCACTTTATTAATATCTGAGATAGCATTTGCATAATCTCCCTTCCTACCATAAGCCTCGGCTCTTATAAGATATGTTTCTGCCAAACGAAACAAGGGAATATCTCTGGAAGAATGTGCACTACTACTCAAATTTCTACGATTTGGATCAACATATTTTAGAGATCCCGGACATGTCTTATTACTCAATTTATTAAGACCAAGATAAGATTGAGTATTATATGTATATGAACCATTAGCGGCCAATAGAGGTAAGCGATAATAAAACTTATCTCCATCTTTAATCCATCGAGCCAATACCACAAATGGTTGAGCAAGCGCTTCTTGCATATCTAAAGCTGTTTCTTTGGTATTTTCAACATAAGCAAAAGCTAAATCACCTTTACCCATTTTATGCTCTCCAGCAATCGCTTTTCGACCTCCCCATGATTCCCTATCATAAGTAGCCCAAACATATTCATTAAAATAATTAGCTGTTTTTTCTGTCCACACATAAGTTGCATTTTGTGGATTATCATATGCGTAATAATCTATGTTTAAAGCTGGAGTAGTTGTCGTACCTCCTGATAATGCAGTTTTAAACTCAACAAAAAAAGATTTCTGATAACGTGAATCTGCATGTTTATTAAATAAATCAAATCCCAAATCGTTAGTATAAGAAACCGGCCCTGAAACATTGGTTCCATATTCCCAATTATATTCAATTCCCCACGAAGGATCCCGATAACCAGCTCCTATAAACCCTTGTATACGATTTCCATAGCGCCCATTATCTGCGCCACTATCTAATTTCCCAAAAACTGCAGATAAAATTAGTTCATGGCTACTTTCATTGGAGTAATCATCCAAAGGATGACTAAATAATTTTGCATAATCAGCTTCCAAATTATAATATCCATGATTTATCACTTGGGAAGCATAATAAATACAAGAATCGAGATCTGTAGCAATATTTCCTTTATACAACATACCAAGATATGACTTCTCATTTGCGTTATCAATTGTACCATCTGATTTACGACCATATTCAGTTCCATTATATTTTGCTCCTTGAGCACGTTGAAGATAAAGTTTAGAGAGAAAATGAGCCGCGGCACCTTTTGTGGCTCGTCCAAATTCACTTCCCAAATTTAAATCCCTCACATCAGGCAGATGATCATAAGCAAATCGCAAATCCCCAATAATAAGTTTATAGATATTTTCTGAAGTTTCACGAGGGAAGCTATAGTTTTTAGGCAACGCCGTCGTATACTCTTGTGGCACATAAATATCCCCATAAAGAGTATTCATTATATAAAGCGAATAAGCACGATTGAACATAGCTTCAGACATCCTCAAAGAAGCATATTCTTTATCTTCTGCAAATTTACCAGACACTTCTTGATTTTGAATGGTAATGATAGCACGATTACAGTTATTTATAATTGGATAATACCCCAATAATGAACTAGAAGAATACTCGCCACACAATCCGTTTGGATGAGTTGCCATTTTACCAGTCGGACTCCATTCACTTGCTGTATAATTTGCGAAATTAGCTGTTCGACAAAGTGCAACATCTAATCCCGTCAATAACGAATATGGTCCTTGCTGATACTGCTTACTGACACGCAAAGCATCATATGTCCCAACAATGAGCTGTTCTAATCCTTTTTCTGTATTAAAATAATCTTGTGTAATAGTTGATACCATTTTCTCTTCAAGAAAGCTATCAGTACAAGAAACACTTCCTAACACAACCATCGAAAATAATATATACTTTTTCATTTCTTTATAGTTCTTATAATATTAATTAAAAACCTAACCTCAATCCAAAAACTAAGCTACGAGTGAGCATCGTATTGTTTGTTTGGCCACCTGCATATCTATAATCCCCATTAGCAACAGAACTGGGTTTCCAACCGGTCACGTCATCTGGATTAATGCCAGCCTTGACTAATTCTCCACCAAATATAAACGGATTAAGAACTTGTGCATAGACAGAACAATTCGAAATTCCTAATTTCTTTATCTTTTTCTCCGGTAAAGTATAAGACAATGAAATATTACGAACGATTATCATATCACTCTTAGTATAGTTTTGATAATCTTGATATGATGTATATGCCTCTCCACCGCTACGGGGTTGTGGAAATTTTCCACTAGTATTGTTTTCGCTCCATACATCTTTCTCTATCCGACTACCATAAGTTTGTAGCAAGCCATAATATAAGCCTCCAAATCGTCCATATATGAAAGTATTTAATTCCCAGTTTTTCCAAATAAATGTACTTGTAAAACCACCTTCCCATTTAGGTCTGAAAGAACCCAAAAAATGATTATCATCGTTATCAATCTTGCCAAAACCATTATCTAAATAAGTAACTTCCTGCTCTATTCCGTCAATATTTACTTTTTTAGTAATTGCTCCTTCTGTACCTTGAGGTACCTCTATAAATGGTTGATCAACAATTTTAGCCTGTCCAGGAAACATTGTTATAGAATTCGCTTTATAAACAGCTAACAATTTCTTATCTTCAGGAGTATTTTGCCAAAGTCTATCAAACTTTTTTGTCCACACTTCATCAATAGCACGCCCAACAAACCATCCATTTGCAGGATCATCATTACGCCCATCTGCCAATTCTATAATTTTTTCACTGTTAGTAAAGAATGTAAAGTCCGTTTTCCAAGTAAAATTTTTCGTATTTATGTTCACTGTAGATAATGTCAATTCAAATCCTTTATTTTGAGTCTTACCCACATTTGATATTATTGAAACATAACCTGTCATCATCGGTATAGAACGATTGAGCATAAATCAGATGTCTTTGAAACATAATATTCCAAACTACCTGTTATTCGATTATTAAGTAAACCAAAGTCAAGCCCTATATTAGTCGAGGCTGTCTTTTCCCAAGCTAATTCCCGGTTTGGTAAGACTACTGCTTTAGCACCTACTGCGCTGGTAGTACCCCCTCCCTGCCCAAAAGGAATATTAGCATATTGGGATTCCATAGTGCCACCTGTTTGATAAGAACTAATAGAAGCATTTCCTGTAACCCCATACCCTAATCTAAATTTCAGTTCTGATAACCAATTCAATTCACTAAAAAACTTTTCCTTGTTCAGTTTCCATGCCAATGCCATTGAAGGGAAAAAGTCCCATTTATTCCCTTTAGCCAGCATTGAAGCTCCATCCCAACGTCCTGTTACTGTAAGTAGATACTTATCCATTAAGTTATAATTTAGTCGTCCCATATAGGAAGCACGCTGTTGCTGATTGAAACCAGAACCGATACTAGATCTTGAGGTATCCGAATCCCCAACACTATACCATAATGCTGTAGGGAATTTGGTTTCATAAGCACGAACATCAAGAGATTCTGTACGATAATGCTCGGCTGACTGCATAAGTGTAAGTCCCAAAGTATGAATATCATTAAAAGTTTTATCAATATAAATAAGATTTTCAAGTGTCCATGCCATTCGTTGATTATGTTGATTATAAGCAACATTAGGCGAAAAGGCACTATTGTTTAGAGGGTTGGTAAAATAACTTCCATAATAGCTACCTTCTCTTGAATTTCGAAATTGTGCTCCAAAATTCGTACGCCAGCGTAACCAAGGAAATAGATTAACTTCAGCATATGAATTCATCAATATACTATAAGATCGAGTCTCGTTTGTCGCCTCATTTATATTCAATAAAACATTGTGTTGAGAGGGCCCTGCCTCTACTTTAAGAATAGTTCCATCTTCATCATATGCAGGAGCATATGGTTCCAAATTTAAGGCTAACCCATAAGAATCTTTAGCAGCACTACCTGTAGTTTTAACAATACCATAATTTTGTATAGAATGACTGGCATTAAGTCCCATACCAACTTTCAACCATTTAGTAGCAGTTATTTCGCCATTCATATTCACCGAATAGCGTTTATAGTCTTGATCCTTAAGCGCAGCTTGCTGATCAAGATAAGCCATAGAAATATACAATTTAGCTTTATCTGTACCGGCTGACAATGATATTTGATGATTCTGTGTAATTCCTGTACGAGTTACATAATCTGTCCATGGTGTAGTTGGAATTTTGGATGAATCATATACAGGAACCATATCAGCATATTTCAAAACATTTTTTTCATAATCTGTCGCAGGACGTAAGACAGGAGTTCCATCTGGATTAAATTGAAAGGCAGATTCAAAGATAGGACGCATATATGGATTTTGAGAAACTTCAAAATAAGAATCGCTATCAATGGAAGGATCAGGAGCATTTCCATAACCTCCAGCATAAGAACCTGCATTTATAGCTGCCTGTCTGTTCCAATCTATTTTCTCGCCAGCAGACATCCAATCGGTAAGCGAATGTATTTTCCCAAGCATCACTGTACCATCATAATTAATAGTAACTTTGCCTGTTTTCCCCTTTTTAGTACTGACTAAAATAACTCCATTGGCTCCACGAGAACCATAAATAGCAGTAGCAGAGGCATCCTTCAACACTTCAATAGATTCTATATCATTAGGATTAATATCCGCAAGTGAACCTGCAGTCATAGGTATTCCATCAATTACATATAAAGGATCATTAGAAGCATTAATAGAACGGTTTCCACGAATACGAATCTCACCAAGTTCACCTGGACGGTTATTCGTTGATATTTGTACACCAGCTGCCTTACCTTGCATAGCTTGTAAAGCATTTTGTACAGGGCGTTCTTTTATTGCTTTTTCAGTCACACGAGTAAGAGCACCAGTTACATCACTCTTCTTAACAGTACCATATCCTATTACTACAACCTCATCTAGAGTTTGGAAATCTTCCTTGAGTGTAATTACAACATAGTCTTTGCCTCTAATATCAATTTCTTGCAGTATATACCCAATAAAAGAAATCATTAGTATCCCATTATCAGGTGCTTCAAAATTGAAATTACCATTCACATCAGTAATACTACCTATAGATGTTCCTTTTATTGATACATTAGCCCCAATAATAGGTTCTCCCATCTCATCATTAACGACCCCTGAGATTCTTCTCATATTGCTTTTTGTTGTTTGTACCTGTTGTTTTTCAAAAACAACTATTGACTTGGGAGATATTACAGTATAATCTAACTTTTTCTCACTTAATATCTCATCTAAAACCGATGTTACAGAAGCATTAACCCTTGATATCGTAACATCTCTCTTCATGTCTACTACTACATTTCGATATGAAAATCTATATGTAGTCTGTTTTTCAATAGCATTTAAGACTTCTTTCAAAGAAACGTGTTCTAGATTTACTGTTACTAAATTTTCTTGTGCTACGGCATATGGCACAGAGAATATGAACAGTAATGATACAACTATCAACAGTTTCATTTTTGTCTGTTTATTCATTATATTCTAAATTAAAGTTTGACATTAGTTTATTATTTCTGGCTGCCATTAATAGTAAAGACAATAGATATGAGTAGAGGTACCAAAAAAAAAGCATGTTAAACAACATAAAAGAATAAAGTAGAAACAAACTAAAAAATCACTGGAAAAGATAAAACACTTTAAATTATGCAAGTGTATTTCTTCTTTTCCAGTGATTACTTCTACTATATTACCAAAACTACTAGTTTTACTAATATATTAAAGACAAGACCTGTCACATTTAAATTACTGTTTTAAATGTATTTTTTTGCCCGTTATTATAGATTTCAAATGGTATGAACGTTCGATAATTTCAAGTACTTCATTTAAATTATTAGCAGGCAAGGTTCCTGTGAAAAGATCAGAAAGGCAATCCTTACAATCTACTTGAATCTTCACATTATAATTTTCCTCAATTGCCCGGATAACTTCCAGCAATTCGGTATTTCGGAAAATCATATCTCCGCGTCGCCATGCCGATTTATCTTGAATACAATTATCATCTATTACAAGAATATCACCAGTAAGGTGATTTAATTTAGCTATTTGATGAGGTCGTAAAATCACTTTTTTATTACTCACTGTAGATAATAGCATCACACTACCTTCCTCAAGAGCTAATTCTGCAAAGTCTTTTTTATCTCTGACAAAAAGATTAAAAGTAGTACCCAACACTTCTACCAATATCCCCCTTGCATTTACCAAAAAAGGAATTTTACGATCCTTATGTACTTGAAAATAACCCTCACCCTGAAAATATATCTTCCTTTCTTTTTTATTATAATATTTCGGTAAATATTCTAATCTTGAATCAGAATTTAGTGAAACAATAGTTCCGTCAGGTAACGTTATATTAGCACGCTCACCTCTTCCAGTAGATACAATCATTTCTTGAGTAAGTATGATATTGCTCTGCTGATAGAAATATATAGTCAAACCTATAAATAATGGCAACATAATAGCTGCTGCAACCTGTACCCATCGGACGGAAAAAGATAATCTATTACTCTTTTTTCCAATAATCGTATCTATATTATCTTTCATTTCGTCAAAATATTCTTCACCAATAGAAAGAGGTATAGATTCTTCTTCGAGCCAAATTTTATATAAATCTTGCTCTATTTCCGCATCTGACATTGTATTTACTTTCTTTTTAAGCTCAGATAATTCCTCCAATGTCAGTTCGTCTTTCAAATATTTATAATTAAGTTTATCCATTTACTATTTTATATGTATTGACAATCTAAATTCCACTTGGTACCTCAACTTCTCAACTAATTAACAAAAAATAATATATAAAAGAAATAGGCAATACCTAATTTTTCACGAAGAGTTTTAAGTCCCAATGATAATTGATTCTTGACTGTCTGTTCACTAAGAGATAACTTTTCTACAATTTCTTTATTAGAAAACTGATATATCTTAGATAAAGTCACAATTTTTCTCTGGGTAGGAGGAAGATATTCCATTGCTTTATTAAATTTATTCAAGAAGTCATGATACTCAACCTGATACTCAGTATCATTAACAATCATTGTCTCTTTGTGCATAATAAATTCTTCGTAAACTGGACTATTAATTTTAGACCTATAAGAATTTATCAAATAATTTTTGGCAATTATAAAAAGTAATGAACGCAAAGTTTCCTCCTGACGAATTTTTGTACGGCTCATCCATAATTTTATGAATACATCTTGCACTACTTCCTTAGCTTCTTCATGTGATTTAGTAAACAATAAACTGTAAGCATAAAGCCTACGGGCATATATCTTATAAATGGCATCAAAAGCTTTGTGTGATCCTTCTTTTAAAGCATATATAAGATCTTGTTCTTTATGATTAATGTTTTTTTCCAATTTTATGAATGCTATAAAACAGTATAATATTCTGGTTAACAAACGATTAACTGCAAGAAAACGAGTTACTTTGACAAGGTTAGCATAATAAATCGGTAAGTCCCAATTCTAAATCCTAAACTTGTCAAAAAACTCGTTGATTAAAACACCTATTGCGTATAATCTAATTATAATTTAATAACTGAATTACAACGCTTTTTTATATAAATCCAGAATAATCTCCTTCGTCACCTCGCGAGGGTTACCCGGTGTACAAACATCGGCAATAGCAGCCGTAGCCAGCTTGTCGAGATCGCTTTCCTTGATACCCAATTCAGAAAGGTGTTGCGGAATACCTACTCTTACTGACAGTGCTCTCACTGCATCTACGGCAGCACGTGCAGCTTCTTCCTGACTCATTCCTTCTTTATATACTTTCATCGCCTTAGCAATTTCCACATACTTATCAAGCGCAGCAGGAGCATTGAATTCCATAATGATAGGCAGCAACAACGCATTAGCCACACCGTGAGGTATGTCAAAAATAGCACCCAACGGATGTGCCATGCCATGAACAACGCCCAAACCTACATTAGAGAATGCCATACCTGCAATATATTGCGCTACCGCCATACCATTACGCGCTTCTGCATTTGTTCGCACAAACACAGCCGTTTCCAGATAACGGGTAATCATTTCGATGGCTTTAATTTCAAACATATCGCTCATTTCCCAAGCTCCCTTAGTAATCAGACCTTCAATAGCATGTGTCAATGCATCCAGTCCCGTAGAAGCGGTCAGCCCTTTAGGCAAAGTGTACATCAGTTCGGCATCTACAATGGCGATGGCAGGAATATCATTCGGATCTACACATACCATCTTCTTTTCATTCACTTCGTCAGTAATCACGTAGTTGATAGTCACTTGGCAGCCGTTCCTGCTGTAGTAGGCAGAGCAATGATAGGCACGGATTTCTTCTGAGTCGGTGCCACTCCTTCCAGAGAAACCACATCACTGAATTCCGGGTTATTAGTGATAATGCCGATAGCTTTTGATGTATCGATGGAAGAACCACCACCAATAGCCAGAATAAAATCGGCACCGGATTCTGCAAACGCTTTCACACCTGCATTTACATTACTAACCGTAGGATTGGGTTTAATATCGCTGAATACAACATAGGGTATGCCCGCCTTATCCAGTACGGAAAGCACCTTGTCGGCTACACCAAATTTAATCAGATCTTTGTCGGTAGATACAAAGGCTTTTTTCAAGCCGAGACGTTTAATTTCCTGTGGGAGCACTTCGCGGGCACCCGGTCCGAAGTAGGATACTTCGTTCAAGACGAATCTGTTAATCATAATACGATAATTTAGGTTCCGCAGTGTCATTTTGAGATTGAGCGTGCGGAAGGTTTATACTTCATTTTGTTTCCGACAAAATTAAGAAATATAGAGGAGGAAGGGACAAAAGATTCTGATTTTTATAGTATGCGGAATGTTTTTTAGTAATCATAAAAAAATAAGTTCTTCATTTAAATGGCAGCAAATCATTGAAAGATAAAGCAAACATGCTATATTTGTACTATCATTGAAACGATTATTAAAAACGATAGATATGGGAAAGAAAGAGACCAAAAAATATTCTGATATTCCGGTGCAACAAACGAACGCTTCCGAACCGTTAAGTATCTACGGAGATATAAATGCGATGAAGGTTCAATTGGTCAATCGTATAATGCGTATAGACGAACCGGAAGAATTAAATTCTGTATTGGAGTTTGTGAAAGAACGCATTGCACAAAAAGATAAATTTGAACAGGAATGGGAACAGGGACTAACCGTTGAGGATTTCCGCATACAGTGTAAACGCAAATTAAAAGAAATGTATGCTCGCAACTAAAATTCTTATACACCCTTCTGTTTCAGATTTTTTAGAGGAACTTCCTAATATCCTGATAACTGAAGGTTATCTGAATATTTATGAAAATGCAGAACTACTTGTAGACGAAATTATCGATTTTATTCAGGAAATTCCAACGGCAGTTCATTACCACCTCAGCCCTTCAGCCGAAAGCCATTTTTCCCGTTACGGAGAAAATATGCAATACACTTTTTTCAAAAGAAGCAAGTCACCCCGTACAACATGGTATATCTTTTTCATTAAACAAGACGAACGTATTCTGGTTAAGTATATAACAAACAATCACAAGGAAGGACAATACATACGTTAAGATTTGCTACGAGCTACCAGTAACGAGTTGCTGCGCTATACTCGTAGGCGAATAATTATTCGCCCAGCTATCACACTGAAAGGTACTTGTCACTGGTAGCTTGTAGCTCGTCACTATTTAAACCTCGACGTATCCACCTCCTCCCTCTTCTTCTCCCTGTATCCTCCGAATTTATACGTAAACGACACCCCGATTTCCCTGAAACAAGCATAATCATTCGTCACGTTCTGCGTACCAAAGCGGATGCGTGGTTTTATCTGTCCCGTCTCAAAAATGTCATTGCAATAAAGATTCAGAATAGCCTTTCCTTTGGCAAAGCCATACCGCAAAGCAGCATTTACATACCCTGAAGACGGTAAATCATAAATCCCCTGAGTCGCTTTACTACGAGCCATTCCCGTCAGTGTCAGTTTCAGATCAGGCTTCTTAGAGAGAGTGAAAGTATTTGTCAGTACGGCAATACCATAACAAATATTCCGGTTAAAAGGAATATCCCAGAAATCATCATCCTTCTCATGATGCCATACCCCAATCAGAGTTAAACGAGAATTTAACCATCGCTTTATATCAAATGGTATAGAAGCCTGTACTCCTGCCTGTTGTTGGTAATTAAAATTCAAATGTTTATAGATTTCCACCAGACGTTCAGAAGATTGATAAAGAGTCTGAGCAGAGTAATCTTTCGTATGGGCAAACCATGCACTAAAGATGTATTTACTCTTCAAAATATGTGTCAACTGAAGTTGATATTCCTGAGCCGGTTTCAGGAACGGGTTCCCATGTATTTCAGAATATCCACCACCCAGATAAGAGATAGCATCCTGCACCGCCCAATAATCAGGATAGTCCTTATCGCTGCTCAAAGCCAATTGCCAAACATAGCCGGGGGCAGGCATATAACTCAGGTTAATGGTAGGATACCAATCCCACTGATTCCATACCGGCGTCTTGTAATGTTCCACGGCAAGCGAAGCGTCCAGGGAAAGTTTATCACCGAAACTTTTATTGAAACCCGCATAGAAGTTCAAAGTTTGTTCGCGACGGCGGGATTGCATATTATCGGGAATACCTGTGCTCACACCTGCCTTTGTTCCCGCATCCTTCTCCGTATCATAATAATATTGATAACTGTGGTCGATACTGGTCGTATAAACGGCACCATAATTCAATCCCCATCCACGGCCCAGATTATGCTCTTGGGCAAGGAAGAATTTCCAGCGATTAATGCGCTGACAGTCTTCGGTATAAAAGGCAAGCTCTTCATCTTGCATGCTGCTATGCAATAACTGATCGGACGGAGAACGGTAATAAGTCAGTTCAGCACCGGCTTTCAATCCGAAAGGTGTACGGTAATCCAGACGCCCGTTGTGCAGCCAATCGGTACTGTTGCTACGGGTATTGGACTGCTGCGTACCGTAAATATCCATCAGACTATGATGAGTCGAATAACTTCCATTATAAACAAAGCTCAACTGATGGTCCTTGGCAATATTATAATCCGTTCCTACCCGGAAACTATGAGTATGTGAACGGCTTCGGCCCATCTCATCGGTTGTGATGTGATGAACCGAACCGTCCGCCAGAGAGTGCATAGCTTCTTTATCGGTTAAAGAATATCCCCGTCCGTGGTTGTGTGAGTAAAGAAAATCTGCTGAGAATTTATTTCCGTTATAGATCAGGCTGGCACGTTCGTTGAAGCCCTCGTAATGTTTCTGATTATATTTGCCATAAAGCTCTCCCTGCCAGGAAGACGGGCCTCCGGTGCTTTGTTTCAGTGTGATATTGATAAGTGCACCCCGCACCTGATAGCGTGCCGGAGCATTGTACATCACTTCCGCCTTCTCAATGCGACTGGACGGGATGCTTTTCAATAAAGAATAAAGCTGTTCGGTACTCATGGTGGTAACTTTGCCATCCAATATTACAGTTACCCCCTGCCCTGCCAACATCAACCCGCCATTCATCTCGGTTACGCCCGGCAGTTCCTTCACAGCATCATAAGCATTATCTACGGGTAGATTACCGATAAGGCGCGGAAGATCGTACACCAGTTTACCTTGCTCCGCTTTCACGATGGGACGTTGTCCGGTAATCATTACTTCAGGAAGAGATTGATAAAGACTGTCCAGCTGCTTGTCTTGTGTTATAATACTGTCCGCGCTGAGCGTCCGTTCGCTCTCAGTATCCATACTCTTCGTTATTTCCTGAGCGGAAACTCCTGCACTCAATGCACATAGCATCAGGGAAAGATAGTAATAAGACTTCATGTTCATTTGTTTTAGATACGACATAAATGTGTTCAGACTTAGAGACAATTGGATGTTAACCAAGGTCAACAGGCCTATTGACCAACGTTGACAAATCCGTTAACCAAGGTTGACAAGCCTATTGGCCAAGGTCAACATCCAATAATGCAAGGGACTGCACAGGATTCTCCCTACACCTTTTGCAAAAGATGCCTTGTGCAAAACCGAATCATCCCTTAAGCTCTTGCACTGCAAAGTACGGTGAAATCTTCCGGACTTTGTGTTATCCGGAACTTACGTAGTCTTATCTAGTGTTATCTGAAGTGTTATTTAGTCTTACCGTCCATACATGTACCGGTTATCTTTCCTATCTTTGTCCATATAAATACAAGAGCTACATGAAACTGCCATTCAAACCTATTGCCATATTAGTCATAATCTCTCTGCTGGGTATCTTTATTTACCAGGCATATTGGATCACGGGACTATACAAAACGATGAAGCACGAACTGGAACAAAGCATCGTAGAAGCCATGCGCATGAGCGATTATAATGAGATGATGCTTCGTGTAAAGGCAATGCAAAAAGAAAATAAAGCCCACGGTTCCGTAGAGGTTTCAGCAGGATACAATTCCGATTCCGGAAAATCATTTGTCCGCAGCAGTACAACTGTTAACCAAACAGACAGTGCCGGAAGTCTTTCACTTTTAAAAGACGGTATCCCTATGAAGTATGATAGCGTCTCAGTGAGTTACCCGAATGACTCGACAAGAGATATCCTTTTCACACGAGGACAGGAAGGCACAAATATTTCAGTCTGGGCAGAAAGAGATTCAGTAAAAGAGGTCCTGGAAGATACAGTGATCAATGAGGATGAACCTCAAGCTTCTTTAAGAGCCGAAGGTGGAATAGACATGATGTTGCGCGATCAAAGCAGTATGGTGGAACTTGCCACTTTCATCCAGCGTGGAATGCACTCGGGACTGGATATTTTTATAGAACCTGATATAGCCGTTTATGACAGTCTGCTGAATACCTATCTGCAAGAACGGGGGCTTAAACTTCCCTACCGATTGGAGCGTCTTCATTCCGGTGCCGATCCGGACTCAACGCTGGTTTACACTGATACGCTCGCCATTGTCGGAACTCCCGGATACATCCCCAGTGAAAAAGCAAAACAATATAATTATGCTTTCGACATTCACTCCAATCAAAGTTACCGCCTCACAATAGAACCTATTTATAAGATTGTATTGCGACAGATGAGCGGTATTCTTACCACATCATTCGTTATTCTTATTATATTAGGTTTCTCCTTCTGGTTTCTTATCCGCACCATTTTGCGGCAGAAAACACTGGAAGAGATGAAGAGCGACTTTACCAACAACATCACCCACGAGTTGAAAACACCTATTGCCGTGGCGTATGCCGCCAACGATGCTTTGCTTAATTTCAATCTGGCAGAAGACAAGCAACAACGGGATAAGTATCTGGGTATCTGCCAAGAACAGTTACAGCGATTAAGCGGACTGGTGGAACAAATTCTCTCCATGAGTATGGAACGCCGTAAAACCTTCCGTCTGCATCCGGAGGCGCTCAGCTTGCACGATCTGTTCCCGGCACTCATCGAACAGCATAAACTGAAAGCGGGCAAGCCTGTAGAAATCAATCTCGACATTGCACCGGAAGACCTGACAATCATTGCCGACCGTACACACTTCAGTAATATTCTGAGTAACCTGATAGATAATGCCATCAAATACTCTCCGGATAAAGCCGACATAATGATCTGTTGCCGGAAAAAGGAAACGGAACAAGTGGAAATCTCAGTTACAGACCACGGTATTGGTATCCCTACGGATAAACAGCCTCACATTTTCGATAAATTCTACCGGGTTCCGACAGGAAATATCCACAATACCAAAGGCTACGGACTGGGGCTTTTCTATGTAAAGACAATGGTAGAAAAGCACGGTGGCATGGTAACCGTACGAAGTGAAGCGGGAAAAGGAAGTACTTTTACAATAAGAATCTGAATAACATTGCTTATTATAAAAATGAATCAAGATATGGACAAAATCAAGGTACTGCTGGTTGAGGATGAACAAACCCTCGCCATGATTATCAAAGATACACTGGAAGGCCAGAACTTCATCATCCATACTGCTGCTGATGGCGAGGAAGGTCTGCGTATGTTCTTCGACTTACGCCCTGATGTACTGGTAGCAGATGTTATGATGCCTCGTATGGATGGTTTTGAAATGGTACGCCACATCCGTCAAACCGACAAACGAACTCCTGTACTTTTTCTCACCGCCCGTTCTTCCATCAATGATGTGGTAGAAGGCTTTGAACTCGGGGCCAACGACTATCTGAAAAAGCCTTTCGGCATGCAGGAACTTATCGTACGCATTAAAGCACTGGTGGGCAAAGCATTTACATTCAAAGAGGAACCGAAGAAGGAAGAAACCTGTTTCGAGATAGGCGATTACCATTTCAACTCTGTCACACAGATATTGTCCCATACCGGAATAGAGCAGGAACTCTCCCACCGCGAGGCCGAAATTCTGAAACGCCTGTGCGAAAACCGTAATCAGGTAGTGAATACCCAGAATATCCTGCTCGATCTTTGGGGTGACGACAGTTTCTTCAATTCGCGCAGCCTGCACGTGTTCATCACTAAATTACGACATAAACTTTCCAAGGACGAACGTATCCGCATTGTCAATGTCCGAGGCATCGGATACAAACTTATCATCAACTGAAACTTCTGCTACGGAAATAAGAAAACGGGCTGCATTTCTACACGAGATACAGCCCGTTCATTTACTGGTTAGAGAGGAACAAAATAGATTGCTTATCTACTAATTCAATTATTTACCCTCCAAAGATAATAACTATTTTCAAATAAACGAATACTATATACAACTTTTATTTTAATAAATGCTATATATTTCCATAATTCATACTTATTTCATATATTCGCCATTAAATAAAGGCTATTAAGTAATGAAATATATAGGACTAATCATACTTTTCTGTCTTTTCTCCTTCCGGGTAAATGCTCAGAATGAAATACCTGCTGACAGCGTGCGTAGTATGAATATGCCGGAAACAAAGGATTTTGATGGTTTTCTTCTGGATATGAATTTAATGAAGATGGCGGCTCCCCAAGTGCCTAAAATGAAATTGGAAATTCCGGATGCCAGCAAAGATTATAGTTTCTTATTTCGCTTGAACCCGAACATAACCTACTCTCAAGGCTACTCACACCTGTTTAGCTTGGGTAGTTCCACCCTATACAGTATGAATCCTTTCGGATTGACAGGTTTTGGTTCATCTCCTCAAAACCTGCAGATGGGAAGTTTCCGATTGAAGAATGGCATGCGTATCAATACATATGGAGAATACAACAAGGACGGATGGAAAGTTCCAAATCCTTCTGCTTTACCGTGGGAACGGAATAATTTTAAAGGCGCTTTTGAACTGAAATCAGCGAATGGATCGTTCGGCATAAGAATCGAAGTGCAACAAGGAAGAACAGCACCTTATTAAAGAAGATATGAATATGAAGAAAAAAATCTTGGTTATAGGCGCCAACGGGTTTACAGGACGCCGGATATTAAATGATTTGTCGCGCAACGACGAATACATTGTAACGGGCTGTTCTCTGCATGATGATATTGCTCCCGGTTCCGGAAATTATCGTTTTATCAGTGCAGACATCTGCCAGATGGGAGAACAAAGTGCACTGTTCAGGGAAGTACGCCCTAATGTAGTGATCAACACTTCTGCCTTATCAGTTCCTGATTATTGCGAAGCTCACCATGAGGAAGCGGATAGTATCAACGTCAATGCTGTAGGACAATTGGCATTCCGGTGTGAAGCATCCGCTGCACGCCTTATCCACCTTTCTACCGACTTTGTATTCAATGGAGATACAACGCAGCTTTATACGGAAGTAGATACGCCTGATCCAGTCAACTATTATGGTGTCACCAAGCTGAAAGGTGAAAAACGGGCAGCTGAGTTATGTAGTAATTACGCCATTGCCCGTGTAGCAGTAGTCTATGGTGCTGCCTTACCGGGACAACATGGGAATGTACTACAATTGGTTGCCGACCGTTTAAGAAACAACGAAGAAATACGAGTCGTTTCCGACCAGTGGTGTACAGCAACTTATGTAGGTGATGTTTCGCAAGGAATAGAGAAGCTGATAAACTATCCTAATAATGGCATCTTCCATATCTGTGGCTCGGAATGTCTGACAATAGCTGATATTGCCTACCGCGTAGCAGATATCCTGAACCTGGACTATTCTTTAATTCTGCCAGTCACCACCAAGCAAATGGAAGAGGCAACTCCCCGCCCCCGTTTCAGTGGATTGAGCATAGAAAAAGCACGCAGGGAATTAGGATACCAACCACACACTCTGGAAGAAGGAATAAGACTTATGTTTAGTGTTTAGTGGTGAGTGATTAGCCAAGTTTGTATAACATTCCAACTACTAATCACTAATCACTCACCACTAATCACTAAACAACGTTTCCGCAATCCCACTTTCTTTTTTATACATTCGTACCATTTCCAAGAGTTCATCTCCATACTTTTCCACTCCTTTTTTACCAAAGTAAGGAATGCGGAGAAGAGTGGCCTTATCTTCCGGCAATAAATTCGTAATACCGAGAATTGCCTTTTGTTGAATTACAGTATATACCGGTAATCCCAACCGGGATGCTTCTGCATTGCGCCATGCCACCAGACGCTTATACAATTCGGGATGCAGGATGTCCGAAGGTACTTCCACAGTTGCCGCCCTTTTACGTGCGGAACTACTTCCACCGTCTTCAGTTTCGTCTTTACGTTTTCTTCTTCCGGAGGAGTTGCCACCGCGTTTTTCTCCTTTATCCTTACCCGATGCGGCATCGTCAATGGAGAGGACGGACTTTTGTTTCAGATATTCGCCTACATGGAATCCCTTATCAATTACGAATTCCAGCAAATCGACTTTCAAGAGAAGCAAATCATCCAACTCTTCACTGACAGTCTTCAACTGTTTCTTTAGCTCTTTATTGTCAGACTCTACAATTGTACTACTTCTGATGGTATCCAAGGGCATCAATTGTTCTTTGAAATATTCTGCTCCCAAGTGAATACGCTCCTGCAAACTTTTATCTGTAGCATAATCCGCTGCACCATCAACCAGGCGAGTATATTGTAAGCTAAACTTTTGAGCAACTTTCGTAACCTTCTCATGGAAACGTTCCGTTTCTGATTTATATTCAACCAGCAGTTTAGGATAGAGCTTGTACAAGTGTTCATCCACCAATCTCACAAAACGCTTCAATGCCAGTTCCAATGGTAAGAAATCAAACAATCCTGATAACAATTCCAGAAAATACGCTTGTTGCAATCTCCGGTAACGCGTTTCATCAGGCTCATTTCTACGTGCATCTTCTGTAAAGGTATCCACAGCACTGTCACTGATTACTGCCCTGGCAGATAATGGAGCACTTAATACCAGACCTTCCAACGTCTTGCAACGGCTCAGAGCCACATACGTCTGTCCGTGTGCAAAGGAAGCGCTGGCATCAATTATTGCACGCTCAAACGTCAACCCCTGACTTTTATGAATGGTTATAGCCCATGCCAGTTTCAGTGGGAATTGTTTGAAGACTCCCTCTATATCTTCTGTAATCTCTTTTGTCTCTTCATCCAGCACGTACTTTGCATTGGTCCATTCTTCTTCTTGCAACATGAAGACGTCCTCACTTCCCTTGCTACGTACCTCAATACCTAAAGCGGATACATTTACCACCTCACCGATCATACCATTGTAATAACGGTGTTCACCGGATGAATCGTTCTTTACAAACATGATTTGCGCACCACGTTTCAACTCCAGTACTTCATCAGTAGGATAAGAATATTCCGGAAATTTGCCATCTATCTGGGCACGGAAGGTAAAAGAATGTCCGGGTAGTTGTGCCAGTTCATATTCATTGATACGTTGCGCCTGGTAATTATGGGTGGTAAGTTGGATATATCCTTCCTCTTTCGCAGGATTGAAATTTGGAATGTATCTACAGTTCAGTTCATCCAACAAAGTTTTGTCACAACGATTCTCCCGGATACGGTTCAACATGTCCAGAAAATGAGTATCACTCTGTCGATAAACTTTCTTCAATTCAATGGTACAGTACTCCGATTGCCTCAATGCGCGGCTGGAAAAGAAATAGGGAGTATCATAATAGCGGTTTAGCATCTGCCATTCTTCGTCTTTGATTACCGGAGCAAGTTGCTGTAAATCTCCGATCATCAATAATTGTACACCGCCAAAAGGCTTGCTACGATCACGGAAACGACGCAACACATCGTCTATCGCATCCAAGAGGTCGGCACGTACCATACTGATTTCATCAATTACGAGCAGGTCTATACTACGCATGATGTTAAGCTTCTCTTTTCCGAAACGGAAACGGTACTGAGCCTTACCGTCCGCACTGAACGAAGTATCGGGCACGTAAGGGGCAAAAGGTAACTGGAAAAAAGAATGAATAGTTACACCACCTGCATTAATAGCCGCAATGCCTGTCGGGGCAAGAACAACCATACGCTTAGGGCTTCCGGATTTCAATTGTCGCAGGAATGTAGTTTTTCCGGTACCTGCTTTACCAGTCAGGAAGAGATGAGTGCCTGTATTTTCTATAAATTGCCATGCAAGTGACAATTCCGGGTTTTGTTCCATTATTTCATAAATGTTGTTTGGAGGTGTAAAGGTAACATAAATAAAAGAGGAAAAGCTCCCATCGGCACATCTTTTTACAAGAATATGAAAAAAACTACAAGATACGAGCTACAAGATACAAGTGGCTTCGTTATATTCCGAAAGCCACTCGTAGCTTGTAGCTCGTAACTTACTCGCAAACACTCGCTCGACGAATATCCACTATCGGGCTTACTTCATCCATTTTCTCTAACAGTGCTTCCGCATTATGGGCAATCTTGAAATTCATTTCCTCTTCATACAGCGGAATTACCTGATAGAAATTCACTTCTTCACCATTAGGTAACCGACAGACATCTGCCCCCTTCTTCATAGTCTCAGGATTAATCAGCATCACACCGGAGAAGCGGGTGTTTTCAGCAAACGGTTCACCATTCGGCACTGTATGCCCCCATCCCAACCAAGAGTCTTCTTCTATCGGCAGGCGGGCAAGTATCTTCAACCAACGCAACGGCCAATAATTCTTTTCCGAATGGTCATAGATATTCCAATCGGCAGGAAGGTATATCACCAGCTCCGCACGCTCCAATTTATACTCCGCCAGTTCCTGGGGAACATTCATCCGATGAGCACCCATACCACTGGTAATCAATGTATAGTAATTCCTCTTGCGCGTCGGTTCGATAATATAGATATCCACGTGAATATCGGGTGAGGCTATTTCATGGAAGACATTCTTCGATTTACCGAAATACTTGTCGATATGAGCTTCAAGGGCATCCATCTCTTCGGCCTCATACATTTCAGGATTGTAGGGCGATTCTCCGCTTTTACACAAATCAATGAATTCCTTCACATCGTCATCATCCGGGTCCAACTCCAAAGAACGTTCAAAAGCCTTCTGTGCCTTTTCCAACTGATTCATATAATAATAAGCATATCCCAGACGATAGAACCAAAGTGCGTCTTTATCTTCTTCTTCTACAGTAAGAAGGCAATCAATGGCCTTGAGATACTCTTCCTGATTATTATAAGCGCGTGCCAGAAGACCTATTAACTCTGCATTCCACTCTTCTTCGGGAATTGCCAGAATGGCGTCCACTATCTTCTGCTCCTCATCGTCCGTATGCCATTGTTCTATCTGCTCGAGCAGTTTGTCATACTTATCTTCCTTGCTTGCAGTCAGATGTTCGACAAAGTCTGTAGAGAAAGCCATGGCTTCTTCTTTTCCTTCACACGAGATTGTGAAAAGGGTAAATTGATGTTCGGTGATAATCTGGCATTGGCACACATATTCACTGTCGCTTCCATCCTCTTCGCCACCCAGGTCGTAAAGCCTGCATTTACCGTTATTGAAGAATTTCTCCTCAACCAGTACATTTTCATTATCTTCCAGATAGTTCACCTCATCATCAGGGATGGAATAAGCCAACGTACGCACCACATGCCAGTTTTCATCTACTCCATCATAATAACCACGGGAATCTTCTTCTTCAAAATAGAGGTAATGGCCCGGAAGGTCAAAACTGAGATTCCCCAGTTTATACGTTACTTTTCCTTTACGGTAGCCTATCGGAAATTCATGCACATAGTCCGGCAAGAAAGAAACATCTATCGGTTCTTGTTCCGCTAAACGACAAAGCAACAGGTAATCCTCTTTCGGGAAAGGAAGGGAATCATCCATTTCGATAGCTTTCTCCAGATTCCCGATAATAAAGGCATTGATTTCCTCATCTGCATCACTGCGGGCGGAAGGCATGAAATAGCAATCTTCCCACAGGGCACTTAAGGCAATATTTCGATAGAACTGGGCATCACGTTCTTCATTATTCCACATGAAGAACTCATTTGCCAGTGTTTCAATACCTTCGTTTTCTATTCGCTCCATGAAATGATGAGGATTAATACGTCCGAAAGGTGAAACAACTGTTCCTTTCACACCCTGAGGTATGTACTTATTATAGTCCCAACAGATGGCAGACATATCAGATCCCTGCTCCATACGTTCGCAGCAAAGTTTCATAATGGCCTTTAGCCATGGATAGAAATGCTCGGAACGCATCCGCTCAAAGTCTCTGTGCTCGTAATACTCCGTATCATCCTCCACCTCAAAAGAAAGTTCGCTTTGCCGTATCAGTTCACAGGCAATTTCTGTAGCGTATTTGTGAAAACCCGCTCCCAGCAGATTAGTCTGACAATCGCCTGCAATGACTATCTCATCTCCTTCCGGTTCATAATTAAAGAATATATTTCCCAAACGACAAAGAGATAACTCAGAATAGTCTTCTGTATGACTGGCAGATATATTGTTCCGGGCTGCAACCGCATCCAGAGATTCCTGAAAGGAAGAGATATTTTTGCACTTTGTTGTTAATCTGAAACCTATGCTCATAATAGTAATATCTTAATAATTAACGATTTTATTATTTAATCCTCTGATTCGTCGTCCTCCGTTTCAAACAGCCTGTGCAAATCGCAGTCCTGACGAAAATCGGAGAGATAGAAGCGATATTGAGGATAATCCTTCAGGAAAGGGATTATCTTTTCCATAAATGCCGGCTTATCGAATAGCAAAAGGTCGATGTAACACGTACCTGTACCAACGGCACCACCTAATAAAAGTCCCAGACCTTCCGGAGAAAGCAATTCTTCTGAAAGGCGGTCTTCCAGTTCGTAGCGGAAATCCAAGGCTTTCTTTGCATCTCCTTCCTTTTCGTTCTCGAACGGGAAGGCTATGAACACAGCCTGTGCACCGAACCGGTTCAGTTGATCGAATAACTCAGTAGAACCGTTATAATAATTAGCTACCAAGGGTTGGAAGCATGAACTGCCTGCAACCACGTCAAAACGTAGTTCTTCGTTCTCCTGTGGCTCAAAACGATAGCTTGTATAGACTTGCTGCGGATTATCAAACACTTCCTTGTCGTGAGCTTTCAGAGTATCTACGATATATGTCCTCAACGCAGGAAGAGATATTGAGTCTTCAAGCGGAGCGTCGGCACGTTCCACATCGGCAATATACTGGTACGACAATCCCTCACCCAGCATAATTTCCATCATGATATAATAGGCATTGTAACTTTGAGCTTCTTCCAGCGAACACAGGTCTTTTTCATAAAAACGGATGCTGAAAGCATTGATATCTTCCTGATAGGTAACGGCTACCTTCACCTGATCCATAGCCACACTTACGCCATACATGCCAAATGAAAAACTCGAATCAGTACCTTGGTTGAAAGGGAAGAAGTGCCATTTATCCTTAAATTGCTCAGGCAACTGCGACACAACGTAGGGATAGAGATAGAACAGGGAAGAATGCCCTTCGACAGAGAAAGTAAATTCATAGTCCCCACCCAGATTGAAGTGTACCTCTTTGTTTATCAGGTCTGTTCCGGCCGTGATAAACTCCACCGCATTTTCACTATCCGACTTCCCTCGGTTCTCAACGATCTGCGACAGTTTCTTTTCGTTATCAGTAAACCATTTCCAGAAGTTCTGTACACGTTTACGGAAAGGAATCTCAGTATGCTCGTCAGTATCTGTCCAAGCATCATTTTTCTCTTTTAATGTCTTATCCATTATTTATTGCCATTTAAGTTACCAATTCATAATCTCACTCATCCCCAAAGATAATGATAAGAGTTAAATAGCAAAAACATTCACATAACAATCAGAAATAAAAAAATAAATTCACCTCTACAAATGCTCTCAGAGCACTTACAGAGGCGAAAAAGCGTTTCTTTCGGATAAGTTGTTTCCCTCTTTTGACATTTTGTTTTTTTTGCATATTCAGAATGCTTTCTTTGTGTACGGAAGGAAGGGAAAACGTAAATTCACAAGTGAAAATCCATAGTCAGCAGATTGATAAGCCGATATAAAAATACCAACAACTCTAAAAAAGCGAAAGTATCACCTAAAAGTGCCTAAAACAGCCTCTTTCTGTCGGATATACAGATGGCTTGTGTCCGATATATAGATTGCTTGTATCCAATCTATATATCGGATGTGTTGCATCTATAGATACTGTATACCGGATGTATAGATCCTACGTGTTGGGAATAGTGATTCAATGTATAAAAAGCGTATAAATTGTATATAGAATACAGAAATAACGTATTTGTATGCATTAATTTAGATGCAAATTCTCTATTTTCTGCTTTTACGGGGATGCGCTTGTCAGTAAAAAAAGCATTTTAGCGACACTTATTTCAATATTTTGCAATCTTTCTGACATTGATTAAAAATCCGAATGTTCTATATTAAAGAAAACAGATAAAATTTCACCGAAATTCCTGTCCCGCTAACTTTATTTTGTACTTGCCAGCATCAAGGCAGCATTGCTATCGTTCAGTTCGTAAACAGTCTTTTCGATATTGCTATCACAGATGGTTCAAATTACAAGTATTGTTGTATGTATTTATCCAAACTATCCACACCCGATAGAACCAACTTGATTTTAATACGTTGTTTGGCTTTCAAAACCGAGCGGGTAGTTATGTTGAAAAGAGTAGCAATAGCTTTGTTACTCAACCGGGCACGTACCAGATAGCAGAGTTTCAACTCCTGAACACCTAAACGATATGAAGATAATCCTTCCGACAAACAGCCACCATATAGTAAATCAATAACTACAAACAGATTTTCCCATTCACTCTCATCATTGATAATGCCATAAGATGGATTTTTATGAAGCCGCAACAATTGCCCCATTGCCACTATTTGAGAGGAAGAATATTCCACCAAAGCCGATACTTTTTGGTAGTCTTTCAGTTGTTTAGTCAGCTGTTTGTTACGGAATAGTAAACAGGCATTCCAATTATCACTATATGCATCCATAGGAACTTATTTTTTATACATACTATTTTTCAAATGATTCTAAAACTTTCGATATTTCTTCCACTTCTTTACGCATTTCTTCAATAGCCACAGAATAAACTTTAGGTTCTTTCGTCAACACAATCCGTTTCATCTCTTCAAACTTTTCTTCATTTCGAAAATCAGGTTCAGCATAAAGCTTCCCTAAAAGATAATAGGGATAAATTCTACTTGGCAAACGATGGACAGATGACAGCAAGCAAAGCTCAGCCCGCTTATAACAATGCATTCCCTGATAATTTTTACCCATAATATTCAATATCATCGGATCAGTACTATATTTACAAGCCTCATCCAAATATTCATTAGACTCGTTATAAAGTCCCGCCTTATGTAGACTATGAGCATATTCAAACAAGTACCTCCTCTTTTCCTTCAAATGCGGATAAATTTCTCTATAGGCTTCATTAGCGGACATATAAGCTCCTGAACGATAAAGCATTTTTGCATTCTCCCACTTCCCATATGCATTCTTTTCCTGTCGCCATTTCTCATTGTAGCCTCCAACCCATACTACAAAACAAACACATAAAATAAGCGGTTTCCCTATCACTCCTCCTATCCCGCAAGCCAATAATAAACAAACATAAGCTACTATGAATGCCGGAAGGTGCATAGGATAAGAAGAAAAAGAGAAGATAAGTAAAACTATCATTGCACCACATATACCATAACGTCCTGATTGTATTCCAATTCGTAAGCAGCCTAAAGTAATTATCATCATCATTGCACAAACAGCAATTCCTTTCGTCAAAGCTAATTCCAGATATTCATTAAATGCATATTCCGGACTTCCCGCCACGCGCTCTTCCCATTCGGCATAATGCCCCCGAGCAAAATAATTTTCTTGCGCCTCACCATAAGCAAAAGCAAAGCCCTTGTCGCAACCCTGTGGATATTCGGCTATAGCCTGACAAGTTATTTTCCACATAAATAGACGCCCTAAAGCAGAATCCGGCTTCAGAAAAAATATTCCGACACCTCCCAGCACAAAGATAAAAAACACCCCTACCCCCGATAAAATATAGAATTTCTTATATCTGCACCACAAAATGTTCCATTTACGATTATCCCGATGCATATATGTTACCCAAACACAACCAATCATAGCAGCTCCCCAGGCCGAACGGCTCATAGTAGCCGGCAGCACACAGAGAATCAGAAAACCTATAACTACCGCAGCTAACTTTCCCATTTTCCGAGAAAAGTTCACCTGCTTCCAGCCAACAATGCTTATATACTGATGCAGACAGATTGGCAATACCATCGCCAAATATCCAGCATACGGACCAGGATTAAAAAAAGAACCCGTAAGTACATATTGAAGATGACCGGAAGCTGAAAAACCAAACAATTGACGTAATCCCCAGATTGCCTCAATGCCCCCCATAATCATCAGACTCCATGATACATAAACAGGAATATTTGGAAAGAATAGTATCTCTTTCCAAGAATCTCTTCTTAAAAGCTGTAATAAGAAAACAACTATAACACAACCTGCTGAAAACAATGTAACCTTGCCAAACCATATCCATTGGCCAATGGTTTCTCCAACAGGAAGTTCAGGAGTAGTCACACATACCAAACTCAACAGAGAGCATACTGCAGTAAACAATACCATCACTATTGCTATATTTCCAATACTATGTACGCATAGCTTTATCACTCCACTTTTTTTAATATTCTATTCCAGCGTATCTTATTTGTATCCAAATCCACCGACTTCCATATCCGGATAGCTTTACCTACGATAAACGGTTCCGGTAGCAATCCCCAATAACGGGAATCCCGTGAATTCAAAACCTTATCACCAGCGACAAAGTAATAGTTTTCCCGAAAACAATAACTCCATATCGCACTATCACCCAGTAAAACAGTATCGCCCCTCAGTTGTAACTTCGTTTTTTGCTCCCATTCTATCAGATTCCGATAAACCAATTTAGTCTTTGGAGTCATAAATATTGTATCTCCTTTAGCAGGAATATATAAAGGACCAAAATCTCTAACATTCCATCCCAATAACCCGTTATAAGGATAACATCTTGTTACAAGCCCTTGTTCCTTAGCCCTACCTGACTCCAATAAGCTCAGCAAATACTCTTGCGATGAAAGATTCCCAAGAATGTCTTTACAATTCCGTACATGATAACGCCCGTTCCGTATTTCAAAGGTATCTCCCGGAAGAGCAACACAACGCTTCACATAGTATTTCATCACATCAAATGTAATGCTATCCCAGCGATCCGGATAAGGAAGGTTGAACACCAATATATCATTTCTCTTAAAACTTCTCCAACCAGGCATACGATGAATTGTTACCGGCTTTTTATCTATAGCATCAAGAACGTTGAACAACCTAGCTCCTTTCGAGCATTTATCCACCCAGATATAGTCTCCAGCTAATAAAGAAGGTTCCATTGAGTCAGAAGGTATCTTAAATGAAGTAAACATAAATATCTGTATCAGAAGTAATATCATAGCGATAATACAACAACCATAAACAATATTCACCACTATTTTACTCCATTTTTTAATCATACATCAATCTATCCCTTCGTTTTAATCAAAAACTTCATTTAAATCTAAATAAAAGACCTCATCCACTTTTGGACTCGTCAGATATAATCTATCTCTGGTCGAATCTACCCACATCTGATCAAGACCATAATCAGTCTCTATTTCCTGTACAAAATTTCCATCCCAGTCGAATACATGAATCGTATTAACATAAGGAGTATCAAAACGCCCCCAAGACTCCTTTCCCCAATATAAAGCATAAATATAGTTATCGTCTGCTTGTACCCCAATATAATAGATATTATATACATCTTTCTCGTCTTCAAAGATAGAAAAATCAGGGGCCCCCTTCATACGAAATCCAACAACTTGACCTGTCTCAACATCTAAAATATTCAATTGTGGAAGATAAAGCATAGCTTGCACTACTTTAGTACCATCTGGCTTACAAGCATCATTAGAACTAGAAAAAGTTTGAGCCGTAGTAGGGGAATCTCTATTTATTATTGACTTCTTATAGATTGAGTAATTCTTCAACAGCTTATTTGTATTAATTGTCCGTTGCTGATAGAACGGTAAAGTAGCATCTCCTCCACCTAATGGAACAGACTGAACCTTAGCGAGCAAAGTATTATCTTTTTGAAAAAAGAAAGAACTATAAAGGGCACCTTTATTCTCTTTTTCAGGAACATACGAAATAATAGCATCAATAATAGTTGTGCCTTGCTTAACCGATTGAGTTATATTCCAAACAAACAGTTTTTCTTCATAAATCCCCAATAACAATGTCTTCAACTCATCATTTTCTTTAAAAAAATTAAATATTTTATGACAGTCTGCAAGTTCATCAGGCCCTCCTCCTTTATTACAAAAAGCACCTAACTCTTCTCCAGTATCTGTATTGAATACATTAAAAAAGTGATTTGTCAATTTCGGATTTCTAAAAATCATAAGTGAATCATCTACTGATAACCAGCCAAAATTTGTCCCATTCAATTGAATGGCTTTTAATGTGATTTTCTTCATACTTCCAAGAACTTCAAAGTTCCGGATTTCTCCATTAAAATACAGGTTATCATTATTCTTATGACAACTAATACAAATTGCCAATATTGCCACAAAACAAAAGACTTCCCCAATTCTCCTCATATTTTCATTTTTTGTTTCTTCACTGCAACTGCATTTTCTACCTATCATTCTGAATTTCCCACTATTCTCAGTATTATCGGAGAAGATTTTATATTACAATGTATTGCTATCGTTTTATTAAAATACTCTGCCTGTTCAGCTTCATAAATAACAGTTATTTCTAATTTCTCCCCTGGAGGAATAGGCTTCTTGACATATCTGGTCTTCATACACCCACAAGAAGTGGTAATATCTTGAACAATCAAAGGCGCCTCACCTATATTAGTTAAGACAAAGCTACGTTCTTGAATTTCCGAATGTATAAAAGAGCCAAAATCCAACTTCAAGTTATCAATAGCAACTTCCGTCATTGAAGTAGTAGTTGTTTTTGAGATATTGCCCGCCAGTATTTTAAGATATAATTCTTTCACTTTAGGATTCAAAATTGGATTACCAATGGCTATTATCTTATTTTTTTTATTTAATAGAAATGTCTGAAAAGCTTTCTCCGAAGGAAAATGGTTCAAAATATTGAACTTATCAGAGACATCAAGACAGACGGGATGAGTAAAGGTATCACGACGTATTATGTAACGCAGATCTTCAATATTCTTTGGATGGAAATAAAATACAAATGGAACACTAGCATTCATCAAAGTATCTACTTCATACATAAATCTCCTCCAACGTGGCAAGTGTAATTTACACCCTGTACATCCAACAGAATCTATATAAGAAACAATCTTATAATTAGCATCTGAAAAAGAAAAAGATACCGTATCTCTTCCTTGAACTGTAAAAATGGAGTGAGCAGGAAAAACGATTTCCTTATCTTCCCACTTATTTACCAGTTGAGTAATATCATCTCTTCTATCCTTACAAGAATAAAAGCAAGAGATTGTCAGTAATAAATATAAATATCTCATAGATAATTACACCTAAAATTCCATCATACGCTATTGAACAACCTAATCCCAAATACTATCCAGATCCAAATAAAAGATATCATCAACCTTAGGACTAGTTACATACAGCCTATTCCTTGTTGGATCTATCCACATCTGATCAATACCTCGATCAGTTTCTATCTTCTGTACTAAGTTTCCATACCAATCATAAACATGAATGATATTCATATATGGAACTTCAAAATGTTTCCAGCGTTCTTTTCCCCAATATAATGTATAAATGTAATTATCATCTGCCTGCACTCTTGTATAATACTTTTTTATTTCTCCAGTACCTTCAAATATAGTAAAATCCGGCCCTCCTTTCATACGGTAACCTACAGTTTGTCCTGTTTCCACATCTAAGATATTCAATTGCGGAAGATTAACCATAGCTTGCACAACTTTAGTTCTATCCGGCTTAAAAGCATCATTAGAATAGAAAAAAGACTCTGGTAAAATAGATGCCTCACTATTTTTAATTGATTTCTTATAACTTGAATAACTCTCCAACAACTTATTAGTGTCAAATGTCCGCTTCTGATAAATCGGTAAAGTGGCTTCTTCATCACTAAGTGGGAAAGATTGTAACTCAGCAATTAACGTATTTTCATTCAAAAGAAACATTAGGAGATAAGGAGCACCATCATTCTCTGCCCTCCAAGTATATGGAATAATTCGATCCATGATAGTTGTACTCTGCCTAATCGACTGGGTTATATTCCAAACAAACAACTTCTCTTCATTAGGGGCAAAAAGTAGAGTCTTTAATTCATCGCCTTCTTTAAAAAATTGAAAGATTGGACCAAAAGTAGAAACTTCTTCAGGACCTCCTCCTTTATTACCAAAAGTTCCTATTTCTTTTCCGGTATCTATATTAAATATATTATAAAAACGATCTGTCAACTTGGGATTTAAGAAAAACATGAGTGAGTCATATGTCGATAGCCATCCGAAATTTGCTCCATCTAAAGGGACAACTTTCAATGTAATCTTCTTCACATCTTCAATGTTATCTTCAATAGTACGTATTTCACCATTGAAATACGTACTATCATCATTTTTATGACAACTTATACAAGCACTCAAAACTAGCACAAGACAAAATATACTTCTAATTCTTAGCATATCTTCTATTTAATTTGTGTAATTATATCTATCTAAAGCAAAAATAAATCAGTGATTATTTCATTAATCTCGATGCCTCCAAAGTAGATATTGCCTTCTCTTATTCATTAAAAACTACAAGCAAGAAGCCAATATCTACTTTTGAGATAATTTTATAACTAAAACAAACTATTTAGTACACCGTTCTTTCTTCTCATCATCATAAGAACCGAATGAATCTGACGATGGGCATGGGTAAATTGTGCTATCATTAGTTCTACTATCACAAAAGTGCCTATATCCCCTCTCACTTGACCATGTCTCTTCTAAATTACAACGTCCGACTTTAGTACCATCTTCGCTACTACTAGCTAATGCCTCCACATTCTCCAATGCCAAATATGACAACCTTGTATGATTCTTTGCTAATTTCACTCCATAACCTGCAGCTACCAAAAATACAAGGGCAAACATCCCTTTAAAAATACTCTTCTTCATAATAAATAAAAATTTAATTTATAATATAAATCAACAACTATTCTGCCCCTATTCTTTTAAACTCCTCCACACTATAAAATTTCACCCAATGCCAGAATATTATTTCCCAGCATCAATTTTATACAAAAGTAGAGAAGAATACTGAAACCGCCCATGCCCATACTCGCCAAAACTATATACAAACCAGCAATACACGGTAAAGTATACATATTTGGCAAGAGTAGACATATACAAATGATGTATTCTACTCTATTTTTGTCGCCTACAAAAAATATATCATGGAAAACAAATCATTCAAACAGATCTGTACCCTCAGTATTATCCTGCTTTTTACAGTGATCTCATGCAAAGAGGAAAACCACCGTCTGGAATATGCCTTGGATTTTGCCGGAGACAATCGTACTGAACTAATAAAAGTTCTGGAACACTACAGCAAAGATTCACTAAAATCAAAGGCTGCTCATTTTCTCATAGAAAATATGCCGTACTATTTTAGTTATACTGGCCATATATTAGACAGCATAAAAGCCATCAAAGCAAGTGTTGATGAGAATGGGAAATTACCAGATGATAAGGTGAATCCTCTAAAAGGTTTCAGATACGACAATCTCCCCAAAACATATGATGCCCATGTAATAACAGCTGATTACCTGATAGAGAATATAGATCTGGCTTTTGAAGAATGGGAGAAAAGACCATGGAATAAATATTTTACGTTCGATGATTTTTGCGAACTTATCCTTCCTTACCGGATAGACAATGAACCACTGGAGAGATGGAGATCTGATTATCATAAAAAATTCGCATTCCTTTTGGACTCTATATATACAGGATCAGATATCATTAAAGCCTCCAATGTCATAGGACAATATCTAAGAAATGAAAAATTCATTTTCAACCGTAATCTGAACTTGCCGCACCTGGGAGCCCAATTTTTATTAAAGTATCGAGTAGGAAAATGTGTAGATTCTTGTGACTACCTGATATACATATTACGTTCATTAGGCATCCCTGCTGCAGTAGATGAACTCCCCCTTTCACCGGACAATTTGACAGGACACACTTGGAATGTAGTGTTAGATACCACGCAACGCTACATTCCGTTCTGGTTTACAGAAGAAGATGCAGTGAGACATGATAAATATGAAGATGGAAGAAAGAAAGGCAAAGTATTACGAAAGTGCTTCGGTATGCAACCGGAAACATTTGAAGGCATACTTCAAGACCCAAAAGTTCCATCGTTTTTTAAGAATTTCTTTAAAAAAGATGTCAGTGCAGAATATTTTGAGAGCAGCCATGAAGTTCCTTCCGAAGATTCATCCGAAAAATACATGTATATCGGGGTTTTTAGTCCTGAAGGATGGCTACCTATTGATATGACAAAAGTGGTTGACAAAAAAGCTACTTTCCGAAATATAGAACCTGATATAGCCTATCAGCCTCTTTATTATAACGGGCTAGAATATCGGCCAGCAGGATATCCTTTTGTACTGAAAGGAGATTCTTCCATAACCTTTATACCCGATAGAGATAACTACGAAAGTATCACTGTGACCCGTAAATGCCCACTTTACTTGCGAGTAGTCAAGCATATGGTAAAAGTGGTGGGGGCAAAGATATATAGTTCAGAATCAGAGAGCTTCAAACAAAAACAATTATTATATCATATTGTAGATACTCCAAAAGTCAGCGTGAATAAAGTATACCTTCATACTCCTGTAAAATGCAGATATATCCGCTATACTGCCCCGGACGAGCGATTCTTTGAAATCGCCGATCTGGATTTTTATTACAAAAAGCAACTGGTGAACCCTGTGGATATCAGCGAAAATAATTATGAAGGACAGCTTCCTCCAGAGAAATTACAAGAATGTCTGGATCATAATCCTTTAACTTGGATTGTTTCCAAGCAAAAAGGAAGTTGGATCACCATTGATTTTGGAAAAGACGTGTATATAGATTGCTTGACCTATACACCACGCAATGATGACAATTTCATACGAATAGGAGATGTTTATGAAATTGGGTACAATGATGGATATGAGGGTTGGAAATATATCTCCAGACAAAAAGCTCAAACAGATACCCTTGTTTTTGATAGCATCCCTAAAAATACATTACTACATCTCCGGGACTTAACCAGAGGGAAAGAAGAGAAAGTTTTCTATATCCAAAATGGGAAACAGACTTTTCCATAAAACGACAAATCTTCTATTCATCCGAACCATACCCGGGCTATACTTGCTCCGTACAATCTCCACTCAGAGGTACCTCTATGTGGAGAAAGTATGGATTTGATACGGAGCAAGTGTATTCCAAGTAAGAAGCAGATATTTAAGCCATCAACCCCAAGCAAGAATAGCCAACTAAGCAAATCGCTGCAAACGGACGCAAAAATCACATTCATGAGAACAAACCGCTAAAATCGTTTGGCTGAAGAAAATATAAATGTATACCTTTACGTCAGAAACAAAATAACCAATTTAAAATACGACATCATGGGAGTGATCAATCAAGGCATATTCGGAGGCTTCTCCGGTAAAGTGGGACCGATAGTAGGGTTTCACTGGAAATCAAAATACTACATACGTGCACGGGCGGCCAAAGTCAGCAATCCGCGCACACCGAAACAGCAGGAACAGAGAGGTAAGTTTGCCACGGCATTCAGTTTCCTGAAAGCCATAAAACCTTTTATTCGTATCGGCTATAAGGAATTTACACAGGAAAAGTCCGCATTCAATGCTGCCATGTCCTATACACTGAAAAGAGCCGTGACGGGCAACGGGAAAGAAATCTCGATTGACTTCAACCGGGCATTGGTTTCCATGGGAACCTTAATGCCGATATTCGAAGGAGCGGCTGCGATGAGCAATAACCAAATAACCTTTCATTGGAAAGACAACAGCAGCATGGGGAATGCTGAAAAAACTGATATTGCAATGGTGATGGTATATAATAAAGACAAGGAAGCAGCCGTTTACAATATGGAAGCAGCTTTGCGTTCTTACTGTCATACCGAATTACAACTCCCGGAAGACTGGCAGAACGATGAATTGATTGCTTATCTCAGCTTTTGCAGTGCCGACGGAAGTTGTGTAGCCAACAGCATTCGCCTGACTGTAACAATGACTGAAAGAATGTCAAAAGCAACAACACCAGATAATGCCATATTCCTTAGAAACCTCATTAACCATTCTTTTTCCCAAAAGGGCTTTCAAGACAAATCGTATAGAAGTGGGTAATTTCAGATGATACCACATTCTGTCCATAATCATGCAACTTTAGATTATTATAAATACAATAATCATATTCATAATAATCGGAATACACGGACAATAGAGGCATCTTTCGCGTATAAAACTGGTAGATACACCGTAATAAATTCCGTAACTTTGCCAGCAGTTAACGTAAAAAGTAGAAAAACATGAAGAAATTTACTATCACATTGGCACTCTCTATCCTTGCAGTGCTGTTGGTTGTCACTCCTTGTAACGCTAAAGGAAAAGCAAAACACGTCGTATTAATCGGTTTGGATGGCTGGGGAGCCTATAGTGTTCCCAAGGCAGATATTCCTACTATCAAGCAACTGATGGCTGACGGAGCCTATACGCTCGAAAAACGGTCCGCACTCCCCTCTTCAAGTGCCATCAACTGGGCTTCCATGTTTATGGGAGCCGGTCCTGAACTGCACGGGTACACACAATGGGGATCTAAAACACCTGAATTACCTTCGCGCGAACTCAATCAACATGGTATTTTCCCCACTATCTTCCAATTATTGCGCGATGCACAGCCCGAAGCGGAAATCGGTTGCCTGTACGAATGGGACGGCATCAAATATCTGGTGGATACACTTTCTTTGAGCCACTATGCGCAGGCTCCCGATTACAACAAGCATCCCGAGGCTCTGTGCGCAATGGCCGAAACTTATATCAAAGAGAAACAGCCAGCCCTACTCGCCGTCTGTTTTGATAATCCTGACCACGTAGGACACCAAGCCGGACACGACACTCCTGAGTATTATGCCAAACTGAAAGAACTGGATACCTATGTAGCCCGTATTATTCAAGCCGTAAAAGATGCCGGCATGCTGAAAGAAACCATCTTTATCGTCACTGCCGACCACGGTGGCATTGAAAAAGGACATGGCGGCAAAACCATGAACGAGATGCAGACGCCTTTCATCATCTCCGGTAAGAATGTGAAGAAGAGCGGTGAATTCCACGAAAGTATGATGCAATATGACGTTGCTTCTACTATCGCCTACATCTTCGGACTGAAACAACCACAAGTTTGGATAGGAAGACCGATGAAGCAGGTATTTAAATAAAAAATGATATAGCAAACAGCCACTTGCTATGCTGGATACAGCCGGAAGCTCCCCTCTCTTTATTATGAGGAAAGGAGATCTTCGGGCAAATCCGAAATGACAAAGCAAAAAACAAAACTATATCAAATCCCCGTATCCACCGGATTCTCATCAGGGAAAAGCGGACTGTAAAGAACTGTATGTTTCAAAACTTGAAGTTGTCCATCTTTTACAAACTCCTCTCCCCTCTCCGACAGATGACGCACCATGGCTGCACGCATGAGCAGCAATTGGGAACGATATCTCTTTTCTTTTGCAACATTCTTCAATTCATGCGGATCCATCGACAGGTCGAACAATTCTTCTTCGCCGGTATGGAAACGCCAGATATATTTCATTTTACCATCAGTCAAGGCACACCAATAGTTATCAGGGCTATAGCAAGTAGAATGTTCCAAATCTATATACTTACGCCATTTTTCTGTATTTCCATTTATCAGATTCACCAGGGATTGCCCATCCATATCAGCCGGAACCGAACCTTCCGCCATTTCAAGAAATGTAGGTAACAGATCACGCAATTCTACCGGTTCTTCAACCCTGTTACCTTTCGAAAAGCCACATTTGGAAGGCCATTTCACAATATAAGGTATATGGGATGAACCCTCATAAGGATACGTTTTACGCCAATGATAATGATCACCCAGCATATCTCCATGGTCAGAGATATAACAAATCAATGCATTATCATACATTCCCTGCTCTTTCAGCGCCTGAACTACTTTACCTATTTCTTCATCAATAAAGGTAACATTCGCATAATAATAACGCCGGGAGTTCTTGGCATATTCTTCACCAAAGTTTCCGAAAGCGGCATCCTTATCCGCCAACTTCGCATCCTGACGGACAGCATAATCTTTATCTTTACACCATTCCCCCACAAACGGAGCCGGCACATCCTTATCCTTATATAAATCCACCAAACGTTTGGGAGGATCGTATGGACTATGAGGACGGGCAAAAGAAATTTTAAGAAATAATGGCTGTTGGTTCCCTTTTTTATAATTCCGTATCATCTCACAAGCAGTTTTACCTGTCCAAGCTGTAGGGTGCAGGTTTTCCGGCAGTTGATAAGCTTTTGCACCATGCTCATTCCACCCCACACCGGTAGAATCAGGATTTAAGCCCGGAGCCTGCAGTTGAAACCAAAGGCGATAATCACTGATAAAATTATCGGATTCTACTCTGCCACTTTCATCCACCAGTGTACCATGGAAGCCATGCAGTGCCTTCTGAGGAAACCAGTGCATTTTGCCTATACCGAAAGTATAATAATGAAGATCCCGTAACATTTGTGGCATTTCATACCGATAATGACTTCCGACTCTCCCGTACCCTAACATTCCGTGATGCCACGGCGAAAGCCCTGTTAGCAACCCTGACCGCGCAGGCGTACTGCTTGGCGTAGAAGAATAAGCATTCGTAAACAGAGTTCCATCCGCTGCCAATGCATCCATATTCGGCGTTATCACCGAAGGATTGCCCATGCAATGCATAGCATCGCCACGATGCTGGTCTGAAATGATTAGAATGATGTGCGGTTGTTGTGATAATGCTTGTTGACTCGTTACCAAAGTCCCGGTGACTGTTAGGAGTGAAACACTCCAGAAAGAATGTTGTTTCATATTGTTTTATTTAAGATTATGTTTACTAAAATTAAATAGCAAATATACATTTTTTTACAGGAATACAAGACAAACATATTATTAATTATTACCTTTGCAATATCTTAAAAACACCTAACTACTTCTTAGAAATATGAAAAATGCACTGATACTATTGCTTTCTATCTTTACGAGCTTCACGGCACTTTCCAAAGAGCTATACTTTAAACATTTGGGAATACGTGACGGACTTTCTCAAATTTGTATCTATTCTATTTATCAGGATGAAATGGGTGCAATGTGGTTTGGTTCTTCCGAAGGGTTAAACCGTTACAATGGCAAAGAAATAAAAGTATATCAACCCTCCCAATACAGGCAAAATTTAACCAGTAACGAAATAAATGATTTATGTGGTGACAAACAAGGACATATCTATATCCGATCCGGTAATGATCTTATCGTTTTCAATATCTACAAGGAGCAATTTGTTTGTCTACGGAAAAACGATGTAAAAGGGATCTTCTGCCAAAGCGACAAACTATGGGTGATTTGCAGTAATGCCATCTATACATATCTTCCTGAGGAAGAAGATCTGAAACTGTTCGTATCCTTCCCTACCGATTTAGGGGAAGGAAGGGGAATATTCGCAGACACTGAAAACGTATGGGCCATCACCCACAGTCATCTGTTACACTTCGACACTTCCTCTCATGAACCGGCAAAGATAATTATGAGCTTTGACAAAGGAAGATGCATATTCAGAGATCGCTCCCACAACTTGTGGGTAGGTACTTGGGACGGGCTATATCGCATAAATACAAAAGGAGACATTTCCTTGTTTACCTACCAACCCGGACAGGAAGGGCTTTCGAATAATCAAGTACGCTGTGTTATAGAAGATAATATTGGCTGTATATGGATAGGAACATTCAGAGGATTGGATTGTTATAATCCTACCACCAACGAATGGAGCCATTATACTCATCAAGATTACAATCCTAACAGCCTCAGTCATAACTCAGTACTCTCTCTTTATAAAGATGTCCGCAATAATGTATGGGTAGGTACTTATTATGGCGGAGCCAATGTTTTCATTCCACATCACTTTAATAAACAGTTCTATGCAGCATCACTTGAGCATAAAGACTGTCTCAGTTTCCCATTTGTAGGCAGGATGACTGAAGATGATAATGGTTACCTGTGGATATGTACCGAAGGGGGAGGACTTAATAAGCTGGATCCTGCCACAAGAAAGTTCGTTCGTTATACCCACCAGGAAGGTGATCCACAGAGTGTAGGAAACAATAATCTCAAGGCAATCTACTATGACCAGTCTACCGAACGCCTATACATAGGCACTCATACAGGTGGTTTGTCAATATTCGACATTCGCAACAACACATTCAGAAGGACTCCTGAATTCCTACAACTTGCCGGTAATATCATTAACAGGATACAAAGATACAAGGAAGGGCTTGCTATACTAAGTCAGAAAGGGTTGTTCTTTATGAATCTGCAAACTGAAATGTTTTCCTCATTCTCCAAGCTTCCTCTCATAAAGGAAGTGCTGGAAAAAGAATTTACTTATGAAACATTCTTCATTGACAGTCAGGACCGTCTTTGGTTAGCCTTGTCAGTGGGAGGATTGATATGCGTACACCTCCCTTCGGGCAGAATAGAAAAATATGAAACAAATGCCAACAATCCATTTTCCATCGGAAAATTCAAAGTAGTGCACATCTCTGAAAATAGTAACAGAGAAGTATATTTCGGAACGATAGGTTCCGGGCTATTCAAGTATCAGCCGGAAAATAATTCATTCAAAGTCTATAATACCCAAAATGGTTCCTTGCCTAACAATTATTGTTATTACATTCAGGAATCACCTCTTAATCATAGATTATTGTTACTCCATAATAGAGGTTTATCTATATTCAATACCCAAACAGAGGTTGTAGAAGAAACCTACCACATATTTCAGCAGAACTATAGCCAGGGTTCTACCCTATATATCAGCCGTAATGGTACTATGTATATAGGTGGTATCAACGGATTAGCCTCTTTACCGGAAGAAGATCTATACAATTCTCCCGATAAAGAGAAGCTCTATTTCGAAAAACTACTGATACTCAATCAAGAGGTCCTGCCAGATGATGTTACCGGCATTCTGAAACAAATCCTTGCCCGAACTTCTGAGATCCAACTGAAACACAATCAAAATCATGTTACTGTTACATTCAGTACATTCCGTTACCTATCAGAACGAGACAACTTATTTGAGTATTGTCTCGAAAATTTAGATAAGCACTGGGTACAAACTTCAAACAATTCCATCACCTACACCAATATCCCTCCCGGAAACTATACTTTGCGTGTTCGTCCTGTAGAGCCTGACTCAGCCAACGCAGAAGAAATAACTCTCAAGATACATGTTTCCGCACCTTTCTATGCCAACCCATATGCCTATGTCCTCTATGCATTAGTATAGGCGGGAGTTTTGAGCCTGTTCCTCCACTTCAAATTACGCCAGGCTCGGCTACAAGCTTCCCTTGAAAACGAGAAGAAGGAAAAAGAACACATAGAAGAACTCAATCAGGCTAAACTGCGCTTTTTCACTAATATTTCTCATGAATTTCGTACTCCACTCACACTGATCATCGGGCAGTTAGAGGCTATCATGCAAATAGATAAACTGGAACCATTTTTCTACAAGCGGATATTGCGGATATATAAAAACGCATGGCACATGCGTAATCTAATCACTGAATTACTGGATTTTCGCAAACAAGAACAAGGTTATCTGAAACTTAAAGTAAAAGAACGTGACTTGGTACCTTTCTTACATGAAATATATAATAGCTTCTACGAGTATGCCCAAATGAAAAATATCAACTATAATTTCAAGCATACGGAAAAAGTTGTCAACGCCTGGTTTGACCCGGTACAATTGCAGAAAGTCATATTCAACCTGCTTTCCAATGCTTTCAAGTATACCAAGGAAGGAGGAAATATTACCATCAGCTTACGCCATAACTCCACTCAGGTATTTATTACTGTCAGTGACGACGGTTCGGGAATACCGGAGGAGGCCATCCTTAAAATCTTCGACAGATTCTATCAGGCAGACTCCACCCCTTCATCTTTCAGCCTCGGCACTGGAATCGGATTGGCTCTGGCAAAGGGCATCATGGATGCCCATCATGGTAAAATAGAAATAAAAAGTACAGTAAATCAGGGAAGTGATTTCACATTGTCATTACTTTTAGGCAACCAACATTTCAATAAAGAAGATATTGCCGCAGACCCGCAACAAGCTGATGCAATCTATTTTATAGATTCACCAACCGACCTTCTTCAAAGAACCACCGAGTTCCGAATACCGATTGAAACCGGAATAGATACCCATAAACCGGTTCTGTTGCTGGTAGAAGACAATGAGGATTTATTAGAGATGCTCAACGATATGTTCAGCACTTTTTATAAAGTGCATACAGCCCGCAACGGACGTGAAGGGCTAATTGCCGCAGAGTGTATCCAACCTGATATTATTGTAAGTGACGTAATGATGCCGGAAATGTCAGGAAAAGAAATGTGTTACAAACTAAAAAACAATGTAGAACTTTCCCACATTCCTATTGTGCTCCTTACAGCACAGAACTCTGTAGATTTTATAGTAGAGGGATATATGTTTGGTGCCGACGATTATGTTACCAAGCCATTCAATGTTAAAATACTATTGGCACGTTGCAGTAATCTGATTCGTAACAAGCAGCAGATTATTGCACACTATTCCAATGTGTCGACAGTGCAGATCACAGAATCCATCCCCCCTTCCAATACCTATGATAAAGAACTTCTGAAAAAGAGCGTAGATATTATCAGAAAGCACTTTGACAATCCTAATTTTGATGTGAATATGCTGGCAGCCGATCTTTGCATGGGGCGCAGTAAGTTATATATGCGATTCAGACAGATAATCGGCCTGACACCTAACGAATTCATTCTGAAAGTAAAATTAGACGAAGCGATGTCATTACTCAAGAATCGCCCCGAACTGAATATTTCAGAGATTTCCATCATGCTGGGCTTCTCTTCAGCACGCTATTTCAGTAAATGTTTCAAATCATTCTTCGGATTGCCACCGCTGAAAGTAAGAAGGAAAGAAGAATAGGCTCCTCCATAAAGAGGAGCCTGATTGAAGAGAATTAGATTCAGTCGAAATTGTGTGTATACATCATTATTCTTTAAGTCCGGTAGTCCAACCGTAATTTTGTCCAAGATTCGTATTCTTGCTGATCGCAGAAGACGGAATGGGACGCAGATAATCCTTTTTCGGATCAAATGTACGGCGATTAGTTGCATAGTTCGTTTTTTCATAAGCATCGATATACTGCTTGCCATCCGCATCTTTGAATACGTAAACAGGATTCTGACCGGCGTTTTCTGTTCCTCCTTTGGAAATAACCCCTTCATAACGGGGATCATCAAAGTCAGCATCTTCCAAGCGCATACCCAGAACACGGTCTTTCAGCTTTTCACCCCATGCCCAACGCATCAAGTCCTGATAACGCAAATACTCAAAACTAAGCTCCACACGACGTTCGCGACGAATCTCTATAATGAGAGATGAAAGATTACTATCTGCATATTTGGGATCCATTTCCGGGTTTACTGTCAAATGAGGCATATCCACACGATCACGTAATACATTAATCGTTTTATCCAATACCGCTTGATCACATCCCCCCAATTCCGCTTTCGCCTCCGCATAATTTAACAAGACTTCTGCATAACGGAACAACGGATAATCATGCGTCTCTGCATTAAAGCCCTTTTTATCCTGTTCACGGATATAATATTTGATAGGATGATAGCCTGTAAGCGTAGGCCATCCTTGCATATTTCCAATACGGGGGAATGTACGGTTGGCATGTGCATTATCTATAAACAAAGCCTTTGCAGCGTCATTTCCCGGAGCAAGAAAAGTCTGACTCAAACGCGGGTCACGATTCGTAAATTCCAATTCTGGAGTATCGTTACTATAATCCCGACTCAGGGCTACAGCTCTCGCCACTCCATCTGCATCAATGCAGAGGAAATCATCCACAAAATCTTTGGTACCGCCATTACGAAGATTAACTGTATAGCCACATATACGATGACGTTTCAGACCATCGGCATATTTTCTATAGAATATTACTTCCTCGTTACTTGATAAATCATCAGTAGTGAATAAAGCTGTATAGTCGCTTGACGGATTACCTGTATCATGAATCTTATATCCCATTCCCATCAATTCTTCACAAGCACTTACGCAAGCATTCAGGAATTCTGCTTCATCACCCAGATTATGATATTTACGGTACGTACCTTCATACAGTCCGATACGAGCCTTTAATGCCAATGCAGCACCTTTAGTCAAACGATTATCGCCCCAATTTTCTTCGGGTAGAAATGAGCAAGCATTATTAATGTCTGTCAGCACTTGTTTCATAACCTCTTTGCGCGGAGTACGTTCACCATACAACTCTTCGGAATCTGTTTCTAAAGGCTTGGTTATCAACGGTACATCACCATAAGTCTGAACCATATAAAGGTAGAACCATGCACGGAAGAAAAGAGCCTCACCGGCATAACGGTTCCTCACACTTTCCGTAACTTCCGTTGCACGTTCATAATTGGCCATAAATACATTGATACGACGTAACAACGTCCATGACCAACTGCCATAATTAGGATTTCCACTCGGTTGATTTTCAATGCCGGCAGCTACGGCAGACGCCCAAGTCTGGGAAGCATCCATTGTAGCAAAATTATCAGACATAGCTTCTATTGTATAAGGTCCTACGACCTTTACAGAATAAGCGTCACTATGGAAACCCACCATGAATTTATAAGTACCATTGCTTGCCGCTTCATTGTAAATACCATTGGTATATGCCTCCAAATCAGAAGATGTATTCCAATAAGCCGCATCATTTAAGTCATTGGTAGGGGTACGTTCCAAAAAGGAATCGTTACATGCAGTCATTGATAAAACGACTGCACTCAACACCAAACATTCTCGTATAAAGTTTTTCATTGTCCTGTTTTTTAAAAGGTTAGATTAATTCCAAATGAATAAGTTCTCATAAAGGGATAAAGCATTGTACCATTTCCACGAGCTGCCTCAGGGTCATACGGGCCTTTAACTTTGGTAAACTCGAACAAATTTTCACCACTGACATAAACCGATGCACCTGACAAGAACACTTTACTGATCCATTGCTTCGGCAGATTCCATCCGAATGTCAGATTCTTCATTCTTAAATAAGAAGCATTCTGCAAATAACGATCTGTCTTCACCCCTCTGTTCCTGGCGTCCGTCGCACGCGCAATGGGGAAATAAGCATTCGGATTATTCGGAGTCCAGGAATCCTCTATATGCCATTTCTGCGCATTGTAATATTGTGTAGCAGCCGGCCAGAAAGATTCGTCACCCGGCCAGAAATCACGTTTGCCAACTCCTTGCATAAAAATATTCAGATAAAAATCTTTATAAGTCAGATTAGCGGTAATACCATACTGATAACGTGGAGTAGTATTACCAATAATCACCATATCTCCGTGATTATCTAAAGTACCATTGCCGTCATCAATCTTTTCATCATCATTCAAATTCTTAAACTTAATGTCACCAGCTCCCCACTCTACGTTCTTAATGTCACTTTGATCATACCAGGCAGCGGCTTCTTCATCACTTTGAAACAATCCCTCTGTCTTATATCCCCAGATTTCACCAATCTTGTGCCCCTCATAATAAGTGCTGATAGCTCCGGTAGGATTATTGTATTTAGTTACTTCTGCTTGAGAATCCGACAATACAAAACCTAACTCATAGCCAAAATTCTTCCCAATCCGGTCTCTCCAATTGATGGAAAGTTCCCAACCACGGGTTTTCAGCTCAGCAGAGTTTGCAGGAGGTGCTGTAGTACCCAGTACATCGGGATAAGTAGCCTTAATCAACATATCTGAAGTAGTACGAACATAGTAATCGAAACTCATATCCAGACGTTGATTCAGGAAGGTAGCATCCAAGCCGACATTGACTGTCGTAACTTTCTCCCATGTCAGGTCTGAGCTTATCAGGTTGCCCGGATTGATTGTGGTAGCATATTCATCGCCAAAAAGCCAATACTGAGAAGTACCATTACTCATAAAAGGAATGTATGGATAATATTTAGTATTTCCACTCCAGTCGCTGGAAGAAATCATCTGATTACCTAAAATACCATAAGTAGCACGAAGTTTCAAGTTATCCAGCCAAGAGCGGGTATTCTTCATGAATCCCTCCTCACTAATGCGCCATGCACCGGAAAATGAAGGTAAGAACACAAAACGATTGTCCGACGGAAAACGTGAAGTACCATCATAACGTCCGTTTACCTCAAACAAATAGCGATCATTATAGATATAGTTCACACGGAAAAAAGCTCCACGTAAAGCCCATTCGTAACCATTTTGTGATACTGTATGTGTGCCTGAGCCAAGACTCAATGAAGGCAGGTTTTCATTCAGAATATCATTGCGCTGCCCGCTGAAAGTGGAATATTTTGTTAATTCTTGGTTGAAGCCTATCATCGCCTTCAGATAATGCTTCTCTGCAAATGTGTTTTCATAATCCGTATAAGCATTGAAAGAGTAGTAACTTGTGTTATAATTACTCATCTTATAATAATTTGTACTTGTACGACCATAGGTCTCATTAAAGGAACCATCGAAGAATTTGATTGGTTTAGAATGCTCAGAGGCTTTCTTATAATTCAGATTATAATTAAAGTCAACATGAGCTTTCCATCCTTTCAGAATATTAAGATCAGCACTCGCTGTCAACCAGATATCATGCTTGTCATATTTATTTCTTCCACCGTCCTTAAGCAGTGAATATGCATTATTTTCCATATACATACCCTCATATTTATCTAACTCCGGATAACGTGAATCTTTCTTCCAAGAAGAAATAAACTCTGTAGGAGTAGAATAAACGACACGCTTCCAAACATCTTTGCTATCATAGGTAAAAGGTTTGTCTTGTGTACTATAATTATACAGTGCCTTGAAACCTAACTTTAGCCATTTCGTCGTCTGATTTTCCACATTCAAACGGGTATTCAGCTGCTTAAAGTTATCATCCCCAACCTTATAAAGTCCATCTTGATTCAAATATCCTACAGAAGTATAAAAGCGTGTCTTTTCATTACCACCTGAGATGTTCAGATTATGGCGTTGCGTGGGAGTCACATTCTTAACCATCAGTTCCTTAAAATCAGAATAGCCATAATAGTACAGAGTTCCATCAATGACTTCATATTCAGGATTACCAGCAGGATTTGCCTCATAGGCTCTCATCTTCTCTATGCTCTCTGTCTTGAATTTCGTTGCAACGCCACCAGCCACGCAAGCTTCATTCATCCACTCGGCATACTGTGCCTGGCTTTCAATAAACTCCGGCATAATAGACGGCTTAGCAAAGGAGAAGTTTCCACTATAGCTAACCGTTACTTTTTCTGCTTTTGAAGGACTTTTGGTTGTTACCAATACTACACCAAAAGCAGCACGTACACCATAAATGGCAGATGCAGCAGCATCCTTCAATACTGTTACATTCGCAATATCATTGGGATTCACCAAGTCAAGGCTCATTTCTACGCCATCTACCAGCACCAAAGGGCTACCACCATTGATAGAAGTAGTACCACGCACATTCAACGACGCATTTTGTCCGGGTTCACCACTGGTATTTGTTATCTGCAAATTAGGAATTGTTCCCTGCAAGGCACTGGAGGTACTTGTAATAGGGCGTGATTCCAAAACCTTAGAATCGATTTGTCCGATAGCCCCGGTCAAATTCACCTTTTTCTGTGCACCATAACCTACTACCACAACTTCTTCCAAAGTCTTAGCATCTTCAACCATTAAAACTCTAAAAGTAGTCTTACCGCTCACCTTGATTTCTTGCGTGACATAACCGATAAAGGAAATCTGCAAAATCGCATTCTCCGGAACATTAGAAAGAGTAAAGTTACCGTCAACATCAGTAATCACACCATTTGTAGTTCCCTTCACAAAGACGTTAGCACCCGGAACCGGACCAAGATTGTCTGTTACAACACCTTTCACTGTCTTACCATTTTGAGCTACCATTTGTACAGCATCAACAGTAGGAAGGCTTCCGCCACTCACAGGACCTGCCACTATACCAGCACTCGACAACACGCAAAGTGCACAAAGCAAAGTCCTTCTTGAGAAATCAGGAAATGTTTTTCTTTTCATAAATAGATCAAATTAGTTGTTAAATTAGATTAGGATAACGTTTTCTATTTTCGCATTTCGGGAAGTAAAAGTACAGAGCATATCTTTATGGAGATACACTTATTTTCCATCGCATATGCTCATATTTTCCATTAAATCACCAGAGGCCCTTTTTTTGTACAAAACAAACAACTGAGCAGTAATATTTCGGAAGATTTTACCACCAAAGACCTATGGGAACATATTGTCCAAAATACAAGAGAAGAGATAGCTACAGACAACAATAATGTTGCTTTCATTGGAAGAGAAAAGAGTCAGATTCACACGAATTCTCATAATTCACCCAGAAACATTTGCAGAAGTCGAAAGTTATTGCGTAATTTGTGTAGCACAAAAAGTGCTACACTTTTTGTGCTACACATAAACTTTTGCTTATGAATAGAATAACACCGTGCAACCTATACCCATAGTGATACCAGTAGCATAAACACGGCTCTAAAAACATTAATAAACAAGGAATATGTATTCAAATCCGACAAAGGTTATTGCATCTACGACCGGTTTATGGAGTTGTGGTTGCAGACGTTGCCTTATGCCAATCAATAAAGGATACTCAGCGATAGATTAACGTCGACAGATAATCTTCCGCAAACATTTCATTCGCCACTTCCAATAGAATCTCCGGAGTAAGCTGTTCAATACGTTGATAAACCGCTTCGGAGGTTTCATATTTATGATAATGCAGGAAGGTCTTTGCCATACCGAGGGCATTGTTCTCATTATTATCCGAAGCTACACCTATTTGTCCGATGAGTTGCTTCTTGGCAGCAGCCAGTTGCTGGGAAGTCATCTTGTTATCACGCAAGCTTTTAAGTTCCTTCATTACCAACCGCATACATGTATCCACATCTTCAGGATCGCATCCGAAATAAGTGCAGAAGACGCCTGTATCCGTATAAGAAGTCAGATTGGACTCCACATTATAAACTAATCCCCGGCGTTCACGCAGAGAAACGTTCAGACGACTATTCATACCGGGGCCTCCAAGAATATTGTTCAGCAGATAAAGGGCTGTACGTTTATCATCATAGGCATTGTATCCACGGCTGCCAATCATGACATGAGCCTGATGCGTATCTTTATGTATAGTAAGCTTCTCGGGCGTATAAAGAGGAGGAGGCATACGACGGTTATCCACCGATACCGCAGGGACATCTATAAGGAGTTTCTCTGCCCAACGGATAACTTGCTTGAAATCCAAATCGCCCCAAACAAAGAAAACCATATTTCCCGGATGGTAAAAGCGGGAAGTGAAAGCAGCAGCATCTTCACTCCGGAAGGTTTTCAGCAACTCGGGATTACCCAAAATATTACGTCCCAACGGATGTCCGCGGAAGATCAAATCCTCGAAGTCATCGAAAATAAGTTCGGAAGGCGTGTCTTCGTAAGACTGGATTTCATCAATGATTACCTCCGTTTCCTTCTCAATCTCACGTTGCGGAAAGGTGGAGTGAAATACAATATCCTCCAGCAATTCAAAGGCCCGGCCGAAGTGCTCGGTAAGGAAAGCAGAATAGATAACCGTCTCTTCTTTATTGGTGTAAGCATTCAGGTCACCACCTACATTCTCCATACGATTGAGAATATGCCAGGCTTTCCGCTTCTGTGTACCTTTAAAAATAAGATGCTCCACAAAGTGCGCCATGCCTTGTTCATTCTCAAGCTCATCACGGGTTCCGGCATCAACAGCAAAACCACAATAAGCTACATTGGAATAGGCCGGTTGATGGATAATACGCAAACCGTTGGCAAGTGTATATTCGTTATGTCCCGGTAAAGGGAAAAGTGCTAACTTCTTCATTCTTACGTTCAAAACTGATTGAAGGCGCAAAGATAACTCAATTTGATGAGCTCCCCCTATCTTCGCAAAGCAAAAATACAATAAAACTTATTGCCATTTATGGAAAATTGCAGATATTTGTAGGCTATAACCTAACTACTAACAAAAATAGTATAATGATTGAATCCATTCAAGACTTTTGCAGAAAGAGGCACAAGCTGTTCTAAACATCCCCGTGACAGACGCTTACGAGCGTGCAGTAGAACTTATCGTGGAACAAATTCACCGGCGGAAAGGGAAACTGGTAACTTCGGGTATGGGAAAAGCAGGACAGATTGCCATGAACATTGCAACTACGTTCTGTTCTACCGGAATCCCTTCCGTATTTCTGCATCCCAGCGAAGCTCAACACGGCGACTTAGGTATCTTGCAGGAAAACGATTTACTGCTATTGATCTCTAACTCCGGCAAAACACGCGAAATCGTAGAACTCACACAATTAGCTCATAATTTGAACCCAGAGCTTAAATTTATTGTTATTACCGGAAATCCGGATAGTCCGTTGGCTCATGAGTCTGATGTATGTCTCAGCACAGGAAAGCCTAACGAAGTCTGCGCTCTGGGTATGACGCCCACCACCTCGACTACTGTAATGACCGTTATCGGTGATATTCTTGTAGTACAGGTAATGCAACAGACTGGCTTTACGATTGGAGACTACTCCAAACGTCATCACGGTGGGTATTTGGGTGAAAAATCAAGAAAATTATGCGAAAAGTAATCGGTATAGGAGAAACTATCCTTGACATCATTTTCCGCAACGGGCAGCCGACAGCAGCTGTACCGGGTGGCTCAGTATTTAACGGCATCGTGTCATTGGCACGGACAGGCGTACCTGTGAGTTTCATCAGCGAAACGGGAAACGACCGGGTAGGCAACACAATTCTGCAATTCATGCAGGATAGCGGCATGTCTACCGAATATGTCAATGTGTTCCCCGATGGCAAATCTCCCGTATCACTGGCTTACCTGAACGAACATGGTGATGCGGAATATATTTTCTATAAGGATTATCCCAAGCAAAGGCTGGATGTAGTCTTCCCCAAACTGGAAGAAGACGACATCGTTGTTTTCGGTTCATACTTCGCCTTGAATCCGGTGCTGCGCGATAAGGTTCAGGATCTGTTGGAGCAGGCACGTGAGAAGAAAGCAATTGTCTATTACGATCCTAACTTCCGCTCCTCGCATAAAGATGAAGCCATTAAACTGACATCAACCATCATCGAGAATCTGGAATATGCCGACATTGTACGCGGTTCTATAGAAGACTTCTTCTATATGTATAATCAAAAGGAAGTGGACAAGGTCTACAAAGATAAGATTCGCTTCTATTGCTCTAACTTTCTTTGTACTGCCGGAGCCAAAGAGATTTCACTGCGTACGAAAAGCATTACCAAAGAGTATGCTATTCCGCCATTGGAGGCAGTCAGTACTATTGGAGCGGGTGATAACTTCAATGCCGGTATCATCTATGGCCTGCTGAAGTACAATGTGCGCCATTGTGATCTGGGACAAATAGACGAAGCCACCTGGGACAAGATTATCCGTTGCGGCATTGAGTTCTCGGCAGATGTATGCCGGAGTTTTAACAATTCTATATCACCCGAGTTTGCCCGACAGTTGCCTCCCATTAACTAAATCCCCGTTAAAGGAGAAAAAACTCTGTGAAACTCTGGGCTTTGAAGTAACAAAAGTCAGCAGAATACATATCTTTGCATTATACGCTCAGACAAAAAAACTATGTATAGAAATCTGTTGAACTTGCTAACATGTGTATTGCTGCTACCGGCTTGTAGCAGCACAGCTCCTCATATTTCCGTTGTTTGTGAAGAAAACAACGTTGGAAATAGTATCGTCAAATGGGAAATAGCTCCTCTTATTAAAGGAAACGTAAAGGTATACGCCTCTACCGATCCGAACTATATTCCCGAAGACTCCCCGGTAGCCATGGCAAATATTGCCGACCAGCGAATGACAATTGTTACCACGGACCCTACCAGGCGATATTACTATACCCTCGTATTCAATGATAAATACCGTGTAAAGATTGCTACCCGCAATGTCAATATCCCTGGTATACAGAACTTCCGCGACATGGGAGGGTATCCGTCATATCCTGCCCAGAAACGATTGCGCTGGGGCATGCTTTACCGGTCGGCGCAGATAGACAGTCTGGAATGTTACTCACGCAGGGAGCTAAAGAATATAGGCATCAAGACTATTGTAGACCTGCGCTCCGAATCAGAGTTAAAAGGACATACCCCATTACAAAAAGGATTTAATGTCGTACATATTCCTATAAAAACGGGAGATATGGAAGATATTCTGAAAGGTATTCAGGAACAAAAAATAAAGAGTGACACCGTATACCGCATGGTGGAACGGATGAATCGCGAGTTAGTGATGAACTACCACCATGAATACCGACAGATATTCGATATCCTGTTGGACAGTGCCAACTATCCTGTCGTCATCCATTGTTCCTCCGGTAAGGGACGCACCGGCATTGCTTCGGCACTGATACTCGCTTCTCTTGGTGTGAACAGCGATATTATCATGGAAGATTATCGCCTCAGCAATGATTATTTCAATATTCCCAGCGCTTCACGTTATGCCTATAATCTGCCTGCACGTTCACAAGAAGCCATCACGACTGTTTATTCAGCCAGAGAAGACTTCCTGAATGCTGCCAAAGAAGAAATAGAACGTCGATACGGCGATGTGGAGATCTATCTGGAAAGGGCCATCGGACTCAAGAAAGAGGAAATTAAGAAATTGCAAAGTATTTTGCTGGTGAAAGACAATCAGTGATGTTTCGCATGTAGTTTGTCAGACTACATACGAAACTTAAATCATTGACAAAAAAATAAGCCTGATATTTAATTTTATCGCTGATAACTAATCACTAATCACTAAATTTGTTCTATCTTTGTGCCCGAATATAAAGATATACAAAGATTTAATGAAGAATTTTGAAGAGCTCGGTCTGTCGCCGGAGATACGCCGCGCCATTGAAGAAATGGGATATGAGTGTCCCATGCCGGTACAAGAGGAAGTGATTCCTTACCTTTTAGGAGAAAATAATGATGTTGTAGCACTTGCACAAACAGGAACGGGGAAAACCGCCGCATTCGGCCTGCCACTTATCCAGAAAATTAATGTAAAGAACCGGATTCCACAATCCCTTATACTTTGCCCTACACGTGAACTTTGCTTGCAGATTGCAGGTGATTTGAATGACTATTCCAAATACATCACCGGATTGCGGGTATTGCCCGTATATGGTGGTTCATCCATAGATAGCCAGATACGTGCCTTGAAACAAGGTGTACATATCATCGTTGCCACCCCGGGACGACTACTCGACCTGATGGAACGTAAAACAGTATCGCTCACCACTATCCAGAATGTAGTGATGGACGAGGCGGACGAAATGCTGAATATGGGATTCACAGACAGCATTAACGCCATTCTTGCTGATGTGCCTCAAGAACGTAATACGTTATTATTCTCCGCCACTATGAGCCCGGAGATTGCACGTATTTCAAAGAAGTACTTACGTGACGCCAAAGAAATCACTATCGGACGGAAAAATGAAAGTACAAGCAACGTGAAGCATGTAGTCTTCACCGTTCATGCCAAAGATAAATACGCGGCTCTGAAACGTATTGTAGACTATTATCCGCAGATATACGGTATCATTTTCTGCCGTACGCGCAAAGAAACGCAGGAGATTGCCGACAAGCTGATGCAGGACGGCTACAATGCCGATTCACTGCACGGTGAATTAAGTCAGGCACAACGTGATACCGTTATGCAGAAATTCCGCATTCGCAATATACAGATCCTGGTTGCCACGGACGTTGCCGCCCGCGGACTGGACGTAGACGACTTGACACATGTCATCAACTATGGCCTGCCGGATGATACCGAAAGTTACACTCACCGTAGCGGACGTACGGGACGCGCCGGAAAAACCGGTACTTCTATTGCCATCATCAACTTGCGCGAGAAAGGTAAGATGCGCGAAATAGAACGTATCATCAGTAAGAAGTTTATTATTGGTGAAATGCCTACCGGCAAACAGATTTGCGAGAAACAGCTTCTGAAAGTGATCGACGACTTGGAAAAGGTGAAAGTGAACGAAGAAGATATGGCTGACTTTATGCCTGAAATATACCGTAAACTGGACTGGTTGAGCAAAGAAGACCTTATCAAACGTATGGTTTCCCACGAGTTCAACCGTTTCTCAGAATACTACCGCAATCGCGAAGAAATAGAAATGCCTACCGATAGCCGTGGCGAACGCAACAGCAGAAGTGGCAATGAGCGCAGTGGTGACCGTAGAAGTAGCAATCGCACAGCAGAGCCTGGATTTACCCGCCTGTTCATCAATCTGGGTAAGATGGATAATTTCTTCCCGAATGAACTGATAGGATTGTTGAATGGTAATACCCGTGGACGGGTGGAATTGGGACGCATTGACCTGATGAAAAACTTTTCATTCTTTGAAGTGGATGAAAAAGAAGCCAACAACGTAGTAAAAGCCCTGAACCGTGCCAACTGGAACGGTCGTAAGGTATCTGTAGAAATTGCAGGCGAAGAAGGCAAGGAAGCTCCTAAAGGCAGACGTAAAAGCGAAGGAAGCAGTTATGGCAAAAAGGAGTTTGATGGCAAGAAGCGTAGTTTCAAAGATGAAAAGCGTAGCGATGCTCCCAGAAGTAACAGAAGTAAATCTGAGAGTGCCCCGGCTGACAAAAAGAAAAGCAAGCCAAGTCGTGAAGACCGTGGATACTCCCAAGCACGCGGCAAGAAAGATGACTGGAGACAGTTCTTTCAGGACAACAAAGAATTCCGCGATAAGGAACCTGACTTCAGTGAAGAAGGTTGGGCAAGACGGGCACCCAAGAAGAAATGATTTATAGTGATGAGTGGTTAGTGATGAGTGATTAGTACAACTGCTAGTCACTTATCACTAACCACTAATCACTTATTAACGTGAATAAAGTAAACGGATTCTTATATGGACTTCTTTCTTCGGCGAGCTTCGGGCTTATTCCGCTGTTCACCATTCCTGCCATGCATCAAGGCATGCAATTCTGGTCCATTCTGCTTTACCGTTTTTTCTTTGCCATGCTGGCATTGGCAGGTATCCTGTTACTCGATAAACAATCTTTCCGCATCCGCAGGAAAGAGATACTTCCACTTTTACTACTGGCATTTCTGTACGATTGTTCCGCTGTATTTCTATTCTGGGGATACAAATTCATGTCGAGCGGAGTAGCTACTACCATTCACTTCATGTATCCTGTACTGACTACACTTACCATGATGCTTTTCTTCCGCGAAAAGAAATCCATCTGGCGTATAGCGGCAATTCTTTTAGCAGTAAGCGGTGTTTTCTTCCTCTCGCATGGCGACACTACGGGAACTGTTACTTTATGGGGCATTTTTATTGTTTTACTCTCTGCATTGGGTTATGCTCTCTATCTGGTTACTGTCAGCCAACTAAAATCTCTTGAAATGAAAGGGCTGAAAATGACATTTTATGTCTTTCTATTTGGCGGGATTCTCCTTTTCATCGGGATGACAGCAACAGGCGTCGGCGTACAAGCCATCCCGGACCGGATAACTTTGGGAAACCTGGTAATGCTGGCATTAGTACCGACTGTTATTTCCAATCTTGCGCTGGTACGCGCTATTAAAAACATAGGCTCCACGCTCACCTCGGTGTTGGGAGCTATGGAGCCTGTAACTGCTGTTTGCGTGGGAATTCTCGTCTTTGGAGAACCTTTCACTCAAAGTATTGCCTTAGGAATTATGCTGATTATTTCGGCGGTTACGGTTATCATACTGAAACGATAATCATAGTGGCAACGAAGTCTTGATATTTTTACTCTTCTCCCCTTCCACTTTCAGTTGCGCAGAGCAATTATAGTTACCTACATTCTCAAACATAAAATCCTGACAATCAATCAATCGAATCAGGGTTTGCGTAGAAGGGACCGGTAAAATATCTTTCACCTTCTCCACATAAATGCCATTCACATCATTCATCACCATTACCGGACGGGCATCCGGGTTCTTTAATGTCACCTGGAAATTATCAATTGTAACATTAGAAGCATGACGCACATACAATCCACAAGCCGGATTGGTAAAACCATACATGCGATTCTCAGGATAACCCTTTTCGCTCTCACCCAAGACATGAGCTGCATCTTCAGCAGTACCTTTACCGATATGTTCCACAATGATATCGCGTAAGGTAATACCTTCAATCTTCTTCTCAGGGATACCGGAAATTAAACATGGAATGATGCCATGTGCTTTTGCCGTAATGCCGGAAAACACCACATTCCTGAGCGAACCGGCAATACCTGTACGTTTGTTCAAGCAAACAAAGATAGGGGTCATAACCCCACTCATGGAGATATTAGAGAAATGAAGGTTTTCAATTGTTCCACCATCTACAGCCTCTATGGCAATGCCCGACAAACCGGTCAGTGTCCCCGGCTCTATCTCTCTATATTCTTTGGACCAATCCCATACATTACTTTCACTGGGCTTGTGAATCACACAATTGGAAATCGTAACATTGCGGAAACCGCAATGTGAAGAAGTACCCAACTTGATAGGATTACAATTGGATGCTATGATACAGTTCGTCACTGTAATGTTTTCAGGCATAAAGTCACGGTCATCACTTTTCAAACAAATGCCGTCATCGTCCGAATCAATGCGGCAATTAGAGATTATCACATTACGGGCATCCACATCAATGCCATCATTATTCACGATAGAATGGCTGTAAATATCAAGATTATCAATCCTTACGCCATCACAACGGAACAAACGGAGCGTCCACCATGCAGCATTCCTGATACGGACATCTTTCACAGTCACATCCTCACAATCTTCAAAATAGATGGCATGCGGACGATTTCCCTGATTGTTGCCATAACGTTGGAAGTTCTCATGCCAGCCACGCCCGTCAATCATCCCCATCCCGGTTACAGCACAGTGCTTCGCCTTATAAGCTACTACTATTCCGCGCCCGGCTTTATAGTCTTCGGGATGGTTAGTGCTGCCTTGCAGAACAGTACCTTTACTTAAATGAAGTTCCACCCCATCTTTCAAGCACAAGGCACCGACAGTATAAATGCCACCTGGCAGATAAACTTGTCCGCCACCGGTCTCAGAACAACGATCTATGGCTTTTTGAATAAGCTCCGTACAAGCCTTATCCCCACCTGGTTTTACCCCCAGATCAGCAACATTAATATCATCGGCTTGTGCAAGTACCGGAAGTACCAATGCAATCAGAGCCAATATATTCTTTTTCATAAACGATATCATATTATTTAATTTCAATTGTCTTTTGAGCTTTAATGTCTCTCGAAGAGAATCCTAACATGACATTGTAGTCACCACCATCCACTATAAAATCTTTCTCGATAGTACAATAGTAAGTAAAGGCGTCTTTGGGTAAGACTTGCTTTACAGTTACAGTCTCACCCGGATTGAGGAAAACCTTTTTGAAACCTTTCAGTTCCTTTTCCGGACGAGCTATCAGGCCACCGACACGACCGACATAAGTTTGTACCACCTGTGCACCGGCTCTCTTACCTGTATTAGCCAACTGGTAACTAATTTCTACCGAACCATCTTCTTGCTGGGTGCCTACCGTCAGATTGGAAAGTTTGAAGGTTGTATAAGACAAGCCGTAACCGAAAGGATATTGTACTTCACGATTCAGTTTATCATAACCACGATAACCAATAAAGATACCTTCTGAATACTTCACATGCTTATCACCATCGGGATCATAGTAGCTATTGTAAGCAGGGTTATCTTCCCACTTCTTTTCGAAAGTCATCGGTAATTTGCCCGAAGGATTCACATTGCCAAACAGAATATCGGCACCAGCCGTACCGGCTTCCTGACCTGCATACCAAGCCCAAAGCAAACCTTCGACACGAGGTTCCCATGACTGCATTTCAAGATTGCCACCGGCATTCACTACCGCAACTACCGGCTTTCTGCAGTTTTCCAAACTACTCAACAACTTGACATCTACTTCCGAAGGAGCAAAAGTGCGGTCACGCCCCTCGCCTTCGCTCTCTGAATTATGACCAATGCAAGCAATTACGACGTCTGCCTTATTCAGATAATCAACAAAAGCATTCTTGTTGCTGTTCTGTTGTTTCCAGATGAAACTGACGGCAGCACCACCGCCATCCTGATAATATTCAATACGAATCTTATATTCTTGTCCGGCCTGCAATTGCTTAGTAAACTTAGCAGTTCTAAAACCACCGTTCTTCCAATCATCAACAATCAATTCTTCATTGAAATAGAGACGATAACCATCATCGCCCCCCAGCGAGAAATCATAATTGCCACTTATCTTCGGACGAACTACGCCAGTCCATCTTACTGAAAATTTCTGCCCGGGCATGCCTTTAATACCTGTACCATCGGACCAACCATAATTTACCTTCTTCTCAACAGCAGTATGTACAGGATTACCTTTCAAGTCAATATTGTCATAGTATTCAGCCAATAGCCCAACCTCGTTATCCTTCGTAAAAATGATTTCATCCAAAAAGTCCAGTTCATCCACATATTCTACTGCAATACCGTGCTTCTGAGCCTCAGCAGTGATACCGCCCAACATATCCACATAATGGAAAGGGGTAACTTTACCACTACCAACACCATAAACATAACCTTTCGCATTATTACCGGTAACCACAATTTTCTTCATGTGGGTACTTAATGGCAATATATTCCGGGCATTCTTTAAAAGTACCACACCCTCCTGCGCTACCTTCAATGCCAAAGCTGCCGAACGCGGGTCATCTTCGGGAATAGAAGTATCAGCCTTTGTACCATCTACACAATCGAAAGCAACCAGCACACGTAAGATATGAAGAACTTTTTCGTCAATCATTTCCATTGTGATATCTCCTGTACGCAGATAATACTTCAGATTAGTATCTCTTACTGCACCACCGGGCATTTCCAAGTCCATTCCACCCTTTACGGCAGGAATACCGAAATGCGAAGATCCCCAATCGGACATAACCAGCCCTTTGAATCCCCATTGGTCACGCAATATGTTCCTTAAAAGCTCGGGAGATTCTGTAGTATAAATACCGTTCACCAAGTTATAACTTGTCATCAGACAAGCTACTTCCGCATCTTGAACGGCGGTCTTAAACGCCGGTAAGTAGATTTCATGCATAGTACGCTCGTCCATATCGTTACTGATATGATCCCGGTCATAATCAGAATTATTGGCTATGAAGTGCTTGATTGTTGCCATCACACCTTGTGCTTGCACACCTTTGATATAACCGGCAGCAATACGTCCAGCCAAATAGGGATCTTCACCCATATATTCAAAGTTACGTCCACACATAGCGGCACGATAAATATTCACAGCAGGTCCTAAAAGAATATTAATGCCGCGTGCCTTACAATCTCTTCCTAATGCTTCACCATAATTATAAGCCAAATCCTCATTGAAAGTTGCAGCCAGTGATATCGTTGCCGGATAAGCCGTTGATTTACCATGAGTTCCAAGACCTTGTGGCCCATCGGTCATCTTCATGCGGTTAATGCCCAAGCGATCGATATTTTTGGTGTACATCCAGTCGGTACCAACAATGTACGAAAGTTTTTCATCGACTGTCATTTTACTCAGTAATTCGTTTCCTCTGCTCTCCACTTCTGGCGTAAGCCATTGTTGTGCCGAAGCAAATAAACAATTTGCAACCAAACATACGGTTAGAAAAATCTTTTTCATGCTCTATTAAAATTAAGAATCAAGGAGCTCTATATAGCTATCCTCAACTATTGTGATTACTTACTCTATATTTCATCTATAAAAATCCTAAAAACAAATCTCTTACCTATACAGAAACTTATACTATAGTTATAATCACCATCGTATTACTTGGTATCTGCAAATGTCAGTAAAAAGTTGATTCTATCTATTATGCCTTCAAGACAAAAGCGTATGAATTCAGCGCATGGCAAACTTTTATATACTTTTGGCATAAAAACAACAGTCAACCCAAAGCACAGATGCCCTCTCTTATCAAAAAATACAGAAGAAATCTACGAAGACAAACGTATTCCTGAGCAAGTTCATTTATGCCTCCTGAATGTGTATGAAATTTAGCCAAACATGTCTATCAGATTGCCAGAGTTCATTTTCATACACTATTGTCAAATCGCCATACTCCTATTCTTTATACACCATTTACATTTGCAAACATTCAAGTCTTAAAGTCTACATTTAAATGTGGCCATTCGGGCACTACAGATGTATGGCACCTTGAAGATGAGCATGCATAAATGAATTATTAATTTAAATAGCAAACCTTAAAATTTATAAGTATGAAACATTTCTTTACGAACAGAAGATCGTTTGCACTAGCCTCTACTACTGTAGCTTTACTCATAGGTTCCATGAACCTATCGGCAACAGAAAACAGCAAAGGAAGCAGTGAACGCCAGGAAATCGTAGCGCAAGCTCAGGTAGGAAGAAAAATTACAGTCAAAGTCTCAGACGCATATGGACCGGTTATCGGTGCCAATGTAGTAGTTAAAGGCACCACAAATGGAGGAATTACAGACATAGACGGTAATGTATCTTTAAATAATGTGTCTCAGGGTGAGACCATTGTAATCTCATACATTGGTTATGTAACTAAAGAAATTCCAGTGGGAGCGTCTTCTTTAATCACAGTGGAACTGTCAGAAGATGCCGAAGCACTGAATGAAGTAGTGGTTGTCGGTTATGGTACTACAAGAAAAAGTGACTTAACGGGTGCCATCGCTCAAATTGACCCCACTAAAAAAGAAGAACGCTTTTCGGCAAATGCTACCGACTTGTTACGTAATACAGTGGCAGGTATGAACATACCCTTCTCAACCAGTGCAAAGGGTGACATCAATACAGATAATATCCTTATCCGTGGTACAAACTCCATCAAAGCCTCTAATGGACCTTTGATTGTATTAGATGGTATCATTTGGGATGGCGACCTGGCTGATATTTCTTCAGGTGATATTGAACGTATTGACGTTATGAAAGATGCCAGTTCGGCAGCAGTATATGGTTCTCGTGCTGCCAATGGTGTTATTCAGATTACTACGAAGAAAGGTTCGAGCGGAGCACCGACCGTCACTTTATCTACTAACTTCGGCTTCACTAAGCCTTACGAAATCCGTAAAGTTCTTGATGGTCCGGGCTATGTTAATATGCGTGTAAATCTGATGAAAGCAGTACGCGGAAATACCAACGAAGTAAATGGAGTAAACTATTATGATGACCCTTGCTCCCTTTCGGTCTCCTCTCTCGATGAGTGGATGTCATTCAGCAAAGCAAGCGGCGACCCTGTTTCCGAGTGGCTTACCCGCTTGAACTTCTATCCCATTGAGATTCAAAACTACAAAGCAGGTCGTACCATTGATTGGGCTGATCTGATTTTCCAAACCGGTTTCAAACAAGATTATAACATGAATATCTCAGGTGGTAGCGATCGTACAAAATATTATTTCTCAATAGGATACTCGGACGTAGAAGGTTTTGTCGTAGGCGATGAATATGAAGCAATCCGTAGCCGTCTGAATTTAGAAACAAGAATCAATAAATACTTTTCTGTCGGTGCCAATGCTCAGTTTGCCGTACGCAATCAAGGTAGTATTGCTGTAGGAACTCACTACAATCAGATGTCGCCCTATTCAAGCTTATACGATGAGAACGGCATAATGAAACAATATCCGTTTGATAACAGTGGGCAAGATGGTGGTAGTAATCCATTACTCACACGCGAATATAGTGATGATCTCAACAAGACCTATGATTTAAATACGAAAGTATGGGGAATGATTAACCTTCCTTTTGACATAACTTATACATTGAATATCGTAAACAACTTTACCAGTAACAAGCATTATCGTCACGATTCTTCTTCCAGTCCTGCTAATAATTCTGGCGGCGATGCTTACCGGCACAATAGCAGTTCTCATAGTTGGACCATTGAGAATTTGATAAAGTGGAATAAAACATTCGGTGAACACTCATTTGATGTGACTCTTATGCAAAATGCCGAGAAATTCCAATCTTGGTATGATGCAATGTCAAACTCCGGCTTCGATCCGACAGATGTACTTGGTTTCCATGCAATGGGTTTCGGAAAGAATCCATCTATTTCCAGCAACGACGAAGTGGATACACGCAATGCTTTACTTGCCCGTCTTAATTATATCTACAATGACCGTTACTATCTGACAGCGGCTGTCCGCCGTGATGGTTACTCCGCATTTGGACAAGATAACCCGTATGCCACCTTCCCAACAATGGCCTTAGGCTGGAGAATTTCTAATGAATCATTCTTTAAAGTTGATTGGGTGGACAACTTGAAACTTCGCCTTTCATGGGGTGCCAACGGTAACTCTGCTGTTGGCCGATATGATGCTTTGGCAACTATGGGTAACATTAAACTTTTGCAAGCTTATGCCTCATCAGGTGCTTATTATACTAAATCAGGACTTACCATCAATCGTCTGGCAAATGCCGACTTACAATGGGAAAAGACTACAGCAACCAACTTTGGTTTTGATTTTAATCTCTTTGGGAATCGCTTAAATGGTACTGTCGAATATTATATATCAAAAACTACCAACTTATTACTCGATCGTCAATTACCCAGCATTGTAGGTGTTAAAAGCGTGGCTTCGAACATGGGGCAAGTAAACAACAACGGTTGGGAAATTACTCTTAACTCCCTGAATTTAGATATCAAGAACAAATTACAATGGTACACCAACCTCTCACTTTCCGGATACCGTAACCGCATCGTTCACCTCTACGGCGATTATGATGAAAATGGCGTTGAACAAGATGATACAGAAAACGGCTGGTATATAGGTCATTCAATCGACGCTATCTATGATTATAAGTCAAATGGCATTTGGCAAACAGAAGAATTGGAAGCGGCAAGAGCTGAAGGTAAAGAATATGCCGGTTATTATCCAGGTGACTATAAGATGGTAGATGTGAATAATGATGGTGAATACAGACCGGAAGATGACCGCCAGTTTCTTGGTCATAAGAATCCTCACCTCTTTCTTAATATGACTAACGATTTTACAATCTTCAATGACTTCACCTTCTCATTCACCTTGTATGGTGCATTCGGTGGTATGAAGAATTATAACTATGAACACTTCGGTGCGCTTACTTTGAGTGACTTCGATATTCCTTATTGGACGGAAGAGAACCGTAGCAACAAGTATCCACGCATGTCAGAACGTGATATTGATGCAGTGAAAACAACCAACTATATCAAGACAGACTTCATACGCTTATCAAATATTACTTTGGGCTATAACCTACCGTCTAAATTCATCAAACATATCGGTTTGACGTCTGCCAAAGTTTTTTGCAATGTAGAGAATGTAGCCGTATGGTCACCATGGCCGGTATGGGATCCTGAAAATACAGGTGGTGCCGTACCACGCAAATTCAATTTCGGTGTTAATGTAAAATTCTAAAATCTAAAATACTAAACATATGAAACGAAATATACTATTATCCATCGCTCTGGGAGGCATGCTACTCACCGGATGCAACGATGATTTCTTAACTCCTAAAACACTGTCAATCTTCACAACTGACAACGTGCTGGTAAACGAAGAAGGCTTTGATGCAGCTCTTACTAGCTGTTCCTCACTCGTTCGTGACGAATATTATGACCATATGGCTCCAATCTTAGCTGAGCTTGTATTCTCGGACGTGGCAGTAATGGGTTCAGAAGGAGCCAATATCCCGGTCGATTTGAAGAAGGATGTTCAACCCACCGGTGACCTCGACAAAGATATTAAGATCCGTACCAACTGGGATAATTGGTGGAAAATTATCTCACGTGTTAATTATATAATTGATGGGGCTCAAACTGTTAACATGACAGAAGAAAAGCGCCGCACAATATTAGGAGAATGCTACTTCTACCGCAGCTATGCCTACTATCGTCTGGCTTTGCAATTTGGTGACGTACCACTCGTACTGGAAGCAACTAAAAGTCCTCGCCTTGATTTCTATTCTTTCACATCAGAAAGTATCTTGAAATGCATGAAAGAAGAATTATCTCAATACGTAGAATACATTCCCGAAACAGCTGATTATGGTACACCCAATCGTGCTGCCGGTTATCACTTACTCACCAAACTTTGCTTGGCAACATCCGACTTCGACGGCGCTATTGCAGCTGCTGATAAAATTATCAACGATGGCAAACACAGACTGATGACCAGCCGCTTCGGTGCATTAGCCAGTTGTAAAACCGTAGGTGACAATGAATTTAAAAGTGCCGTTGACAAAGGGTATCGTACATTAGCCATTGGAGCAAATACACCCCTCGATGTTATTTTCGACCTCCATTATCATGCCAACAAGTCAATCCCTGCTAATACAGAAGCTATATTCACTGTTGTTGACCGTGGTCCTACTGATGGTTCGGATGCACAATTAGACGGTGCCAAGTCACAAATAGCCACTATGCGTAACTACCTGCCTAAATGGGGAGACAGTGGTAAGATTAGAACACCGGACGGTGCAAATGGCATGACAGACAATTTGAATAAAAACAAAGAAGTGATTGTTGATGGTGTCAGTTATTATACGATAGACAATGATGGTAATGGTTCTCAATATCGACAGATTGGCCGTGGTATCGGCTCACTTCGCGCCAGCAATCTTTATAACTATGATTTATGGACAGAGGATGCAGGAAACATAGGTGAATCCGACCTTCGACACAAACAACCCAACTGGTGGGTAATGACTGATTTAGTATACAATAACACAGGTTCCGGCAGCTGGTATGGCAAGAATGTCCAACCGGGAAGCCTTTCTAATCCCAAAGATTCTATACGTATTTATTATCCGTTCCCTAACAAATTTATCGTACCTGAAACACGCAGCGGTCAGCAAAGTGGTAAACATTCTGACTGGTACGTATTCCGTCTGGCAGAAACTTACTTACTCCGTGCTGAAGCTTACTGGTGGAAGGGAGACATAGGAAATGCTACTAAGGACGTAAATACAGTTCGTGCACGCGCCAATGCTGCTCCTCTGGAAAGTGTAGGAATAGATGAGATACTTGACGAACGTGCCCGTGAACTCCATGGAGAAGAACCACGTAAGACCGAGTTAGCACGTATTGCACAAATCTTCGTCGCTACTGGTAAGACTTATGATGGTAAGACCTATAATAAAGCCAATTTCTCAACTGATAATTTCTTCTACGACCGTGTTATCAAAAAGAATAACTTCTACAAATACAATCTGCCCAATAAGGGAGCTGACGGTGGTGATGGCGATAAATATACGATTTGCGCTTACCATATCTATTGGCCTATTCCTTACGAAACAGTTGAAGCTAACCGTTTAGGACACATAAATCAGACACCGGGCTATCATGGCTCCGATACGAACATTACTCCTAAGAAGTGGCCGGATGATTACAAATAATATCACTGAAATAAATATGGCCGTATATATTTTGAAATATATATTCTAAATATAAGGCATTCATTCAATAGTGTTAGTTTTTAAATAATGAGCTCGGTGAATACCGGGCTCATTTTATTTAGTGATACATCCACTACACGATAAATTACTCAGCCCTTTAGTCAGGTTGTTGAAGTTTCAGTTCTTCTATAATACCTGTTTGTTGTGCCTGGAACTGTTTTGGCGTAACTCCATAACGCTGGTTGAATAATTTATAGAAAGTACTTCGGTTACTGAATCCGGTCTGATACATTACTTCTTCAATTGTGATGTTTTTCTCTTCCGTCAAGAGTTGTTCAGCCTTATTCAATCGGCATTCTCTGATGACTTCTGCCGGTGATTTATCTGTAATTTGTTTTAGTCTGCGGTAGAACTGACGTGTACTGCAATTCATTTCATGGCTTAACAATTCCACTGACAATTCAGGATTAGTATAATTCTTTTCCATTACTTCAATCACATTACGCCAGAAGTCTTGATCTTCTTTATGTATGTACGTATTGTTACTTACTGATAATGATTTTATGGCGGAATGATGATATTTCTCTAAATCGTCACTTCGTTGCAATAAACGTGTAACCACTGCTTCCAGATAATTGACATTAAAAGGCTTTGTCACATAGGCATCTGCACCTGTATTAAGTCCCTTTATCAAATTATTCTCGTAATGCATAGCAGAGAGCAAAACGACAGGAATATGATTCCACAATTGGTCTTTCTTTATTTTTTGTGTGAAAGAATAGCCATCGATTTCCGGCATCATGATATCGGATATTATCAAGGCCGGAAGTTGATGACCTAATGACTGCAGTGCATCTCGGGCATTGCTGAACCGAAGGACATTGAATTTATGCGTGAATATCTCAGACACAAACCACAACATTTCAGAATCATCATCCACTACCATAATTGTTGGACGCTTAGCATCAAATGCCGGAACAGCCTGATTATTTGCAGCACTATTTTCTATTCTTTCCTCTATAACCGTTACAGGTTTCTCTTGCAATACTAATTGTTGGTCAACATTTCCTTCCGGCAACGGCAGTTTGGGAAGGCTTATAGTAAATGTTGTTATTTCTCCAGGTATGCTATCCACTTTAATATCTCCTTGCAATAGTGACACCATATTTTTGCAAATAGCCAATCCAAGGCCGGTTCGGGGATGTTTACGATCTGTTTGAGCCGTAGCCAGCACATTATAACGATCAAAAATCTTATCCAAGTCTTTGGCTGGAATACCCGGCCCCGAATTAGAGAAACGCAGTATCAGTCTTTCATTTTCGACTTTAGCCTCTACCCTAATGTCTCCTCCAACCGGAGTATATTTAAACGAATTGCTGATCAGATTCTGCACTATCTTACTGATACAACTGCTATCGCTGTTCCATATAATATCAGGGTCTATTTCCAACTTGTATTTCATCAATTTTCTCTCAGCCAATTCCTTATATGTATCAGCTATATCTTGTAATTGATCCGAAATAGAAAGTTGCTGAATGACCAGTTTCTTGTGCCCGGTTTCTAACTTACGAAACTCCAGTAATTCCAGAATCAGGTTATTCAAGCGCTCGGTGTTATGTTGTATCAATTGAGCATACTTACGGAGGTAGTTGTCACAACCGGAATAGGAGAGAATTTTCTCGCAAGGCCCATAAATTAAAGTCAGTGGAGAACAGAATTCGTGGGTGATATTCGTAAAGAAACGTAATTTTGCTTCATACAGCTCTTCTTTCTGTTGACGTTCCAAATTCCTGGTCAGACGAATCTTTTTTTGACGATATTTCCAAATACTCCAGTAAACGATACCTGCACAGAAAGTAATAAATAAAAGAATGTATACGATATACGCCATTGTACTTCTCCACCAAGGCGGAGTAATGATAATAGTTAATTCCTTTACAGAACTTTCTTCTCCAGTATTTTCATTCCTATATTTTATATACATTGTATGTTTTCCAGGCTTTAAGTTGGAAAGCATTATGTAAGAAGAACCTTGATTGTTCATCCAATTTGGATTTGCTTCATCTAAGCGGTAATGAAAAGTATACGCTTTACCGTCTATGTAATCAATAGCAAGAAATTTCAATTGAAAGTAATTCAGGTCGTAATTTAGTCGTATCACATCTTCCCCCTTTTCAGGATCAGAGAAGTTATTGAGATTATGATTTTCACCAAAGATGTTTATTCCCGTCAAATGAATAGGAGGCATGTATTTTTGTGAAGCATACTTTTGGGGAGTGACAATAACAAAGCCGTTTGTTCCTCCAAAAAAGAGAGCGTTGTTCTGTGGATCCTGATAAGCAGCTCCATCACAAAATTCAAAAACCTCCATACCATTATTGTAGTTATACATCTGGCAAACTTTATTTTCCAGATTGAACCGGACCAGTCCCTGATTGGTACTTAACCATAAGTTCTTATTGGCATCTTCCAGGATACCGTGAATAGTAGTACTGGGCAGTGCTCCATTATTGTTAAGATGAATGCCTTTGTTCGTAAGATGCACTAATCCAGAACTGGTTCCTAACCAGATACCCGACGGATTGCTGTGAATACTGAATATATCATTCACCATCCTATTATCGCTAAGAGTATCATAGAATTGTTGATTCATTCCTTTCTCACTTATATCCTCATTCATATTCAAACGATAAGCACCGTAACCACGATTACCAAACCAGATAATGGAGTCATTCTCCTGGTGGGAAGCAAAGAAATAATTTTGAGCGACAGTTCCATCTAAAATAACTTTACGCTTAGCCGATTTTACAATTGGATGAGACTGATCTCCTTTTTTCAAGATCACTTTCACAATCCCTTCGCCCACGGTCGAAATCCAAAGAGTTGTATCATTTTGCACATTAATAGAGTGAACCCACCTCACAGTACGCCCATCGGCTTTAATGGATAACTCTTCCAATTTGCCGGTCTTGTATGAATAGTAATTTACTCCCAGTTCCGTACCTATCCACAACAAGTCTCCATATCGTGTAAAACAATAAACAGAGTTATCAGTTAATTTACTATTGCCGGTGGTTAGACACGAAATATGTTCAGTAGAGAAATTAGGAGTTTGAATATTAAAATCAGGAACTTGCATGATTCCACTTCCCTTACTGCCTATCCAAAGTGTTTGCTGATGATCATAGTAAAGGGCACGTATCGGCTTATTAAATTGATTATGAGCCATCTCTTTGGGAATACTTTTGATAGAATATTGCTCATTATAGCACATATAAATTCCCATGCCGTCGGTTCCCACCCAAATAATGTCTTGGTATCGGTCTTTCATTAGGCACATGATACCTGTGATTATCTCGGTATCTTTCAACTGATATTTTTCTACACTGTCAGGTTGGTATGTCAAGATACTGAGGCCATGAGTGCCAAAGCCAATGTAGTAATCGTTACCATTCTTCAACATACATGAAATAAATCCCTTTTCCTGAACTGCCGCTTTCAGATTAGCAATAAATATTTTAGTTTGAGTATCTAAATTATATTCGTATAAATCTTGCTTATTATCCATGAATAAAATATGCCCGCCTGCTGTTTTCCATACTCTTTCCAATGAGTATATATGCGTAAAAAGTGTAACAGGCTCTAAGATGATTTCATCATTTTCCACCCGTGTTTTATAAGTGGGGCATGTACCGTCCGTAGTAAAAATGTAAAGATTATCTTTTGAATCGATCACTATTTCTTGCACAGTATTAAAATCCACAGCGGGAATGGCTACTTTCTTTATCCCGGTCTTCCCTGCCGGAAGCCAATGAAGAATGCCCTTGTTACTGAGAATAAATGTACTATGGTCACTTCTTTGTGCAATACGTGTTTTATCAATAAATTCCGGGTAAGTTTTTCCGGTATACTCTTTCGTATTTATTAAGCTCAGTCCGTAATTCGTCTGCACCCAAATATTATCTTCTTCGGCTTTTGTAATTTTTGTCACCAGATTACCTGGCAATTTATGTGTATATGAATAGAATGGATAGGAAAGATACTCAACTCCGTTAAATACATTCAGCCCATCGTAAGTACCTATCCAAAGAGAACCATCGCCATTTTGCCACATGGTGAATATAAAACTATTAGTCAGCCCATTTTTATTGGTATAATTGCGTACTGTAAATGCTCCTGAACATAAAGTATATAAGGATAAAAGCGTCAATAGCAAGACTTTGATAAAGGTGTGTTTTTTTGTCATTGTCATAGTATATATTGTATGATTATGGATAACAAAAGTAATTTTTTCGTTTGATACCAGCAAACATTTTTATCTGAACCTTAAGTGCATTATTTCTATCAACAAGAAACCATCTATCAATCATTTTTCCAAGATTGACAGATGGCTTTTAATTTCATCTATAGAAATTGTCTTTACTCTACCGGATCTACATACTCCGAAAGTTCTACGGTTGTCTTCATACTTTTACCCAACTTCTCAGAAACAGCATAAGCAGTCACTTTGCAAGCAGCCAATAGCTTAATCGGTTCAGTGTAAAGTTTAAATTCACTTCCGTCAACACTATAATAAATGATAGCAGAAGGAGTATTAGTGGTCATTCGCAGAAAGCCCTTATTATCACGATCAACCAGCACTGGCATAGAAACAGGCATTTGTACACGAGCCTTCTCAGTCAATTCATCTTGAGTATAGCTACGTTCGAGCGGTAGCATCATAAAACTGAATGCAAGCGGTTCTGAGCGTAGTTCGTATTTCTGCATAGGACCAGGGCCACAACTTGCATTTCCAAGTGGCCTATTGGCTGCATCCAGGCAAAGAATCGTTTCCTTGCGTTGCATAATTTCATAGTCATGAATACGCTTTTGAAGCTGTTCGGGATCAGTCATATCCTGTGCTCTGACATGCAAAGCGGTAGCAGATAATTTATCTGCAGCCACAAATACGACCCCTTGTCCATCGAAATTTGTAATAGAAATCCAGCGTAGATCTTCATGGTTACCCATTTCCTGGGGTTTCACATACTTCACCCATTGGTCAGATACAGTACTTTCGTATACATCTACATTGGAGGCCCACTTACGATCAACATAATTCTCCAAAGGACCGCGGCCATACCAACGCATACGTTCAAAGCCTTCGGGCAATTCCAAACGATAACCAACACGAGGAATGATCTCACCTTTCACTGCGGGAATTATGACACTGTTCACCATAACAGAGCCGTCAGCTGCAACCCTGTACTCCAATTCAGTTTGATAGTCGAAACCATTACGAGCCTTATAGGTATTTCTAATACACAGAACAACTTCATCATCTTCCTTATTCACATTCCATTGTCCCACTTCACACTTTAAATCATACAAGCCTTTGCGTTGCCATTCACCGCTCACTTGCTTATCATTATCCGTTGGAGAACGGAAGAGATTCAATGCCGGTCCCTTGCTTATCATCGGAACACCATTCAAGCTATAAGCAGCTAATGTTCCCTCACTCTTTGAGAAAGTTATCTCAAATTTCTCACCTTTCACAACATAAGCATTATCCTGTTCACTCAAATCAATAAAGCCTTTTGCAGCAACAAAAAGTGCCCTCTCACTTCCGGAAAGTTTAAATTGTTCCGAAGCAACCTCATATTCCGCCTTTGCCCATTTTGTATCTTTTTTCTGCTTAAAGCTGAAGTTAATGAAATACTCAGCACCAGGTTTATGCTGAATATGAGCATCCGAAATAGTAATCACTTTGTTCGCACCGGGTGCTAAATTCAATTCATCCAAATTAGCCGAATAAACAACTTTACCATCTTCCTGAATTTCATATCTACCGTAAAGATCAGCTACATCACTGTGGAAACGTTTGTTGGTTAACTGATATTGGTCATTACCCAAAGCCTCCACATAAATCGGCTGGGTCACTTTCTTAACTTCATAAGCTTTAGCAGAATAGGTGCGGTCAGAGAAAATTACACCATTAGTACAGAAGTTACTATCGTTAGGTTTGTCACCAAAATCACCACCGGCTGCCATATAATATCCCTTCCCGTCAGGGGTCGGCATTTTGATACTCTGGTCAACCCAATCCCAAATGAAGCCACCAATCAACCCCGGATAACGTTCATACACTTCCAGATATTCACGGAAATTGCCCATAGAGTTACCCATGGCATGTGCATACTCACAAATCACATGTGATTTGAAGGTTTCCCCCTTTTGACATTTATTTAAACGCTCCTTACCTACACTTTCCAACCATTCCACACTGGGATACATCGAGCTTGTCACATCACAATATTCACTGTTCCCCTCATAGTGGGAAGGACGAGTACTGTCCAGTTTCTTGATAGCTTTCTCTGCCGTAGAGAAGTTTGCCCCTTTGCCCGACTCATTACCCATAGACCACATCACAATAGAGACATGATTGCGGTAACGCTTCACATGATTTTCATTACGTTCAGTGAAAGCCTTCTCCCAAGAGGGTTCACCGGACAAAGACATCAAACCGTGGCATTCAACATTTGCTTCGGCCAGTACATAAAGTCCATATTGATCACACAATTCGTAAAAGTAAGGATTATTGGGATAGTGGGAAGTACGTACCGCATTCAAGTTTAAAGACTTCATTATCTGTACATCTCTTTCCATCTCTTCTTTAGACACAGTACGTCCATTCAATGGACTGTGATCATGCCTGTTAGCACCTTTAAAAAGAATCGGTTTGCCGTTAACCAGCAGTTTACCGTCAGCAGCAAAGCCAACCTCACGGAAACCAACCTTTGTATGCCGCAAATCGATCGACTTCCCCTTTTGCACCAGTGAAATAGTCAAATCGTAAAGATTCGGAGTCTCAGCAGTCCACTTCAGCGGATTCTCCACATCAAAATTCAATGTATTAACTCCCATCGCTGCCCGATGAGTTTGCGTAATAATAGTATTACCAGCTTTATCTGTCAGTTTTACAACGATATCACAAGCCCTCTTTTTACCGGTAACCTCTACATCCAAAGTTACTTTAGCATTCTTATAAGCCTCATCCAAATCGGTAGAGAAGAAGAAATCACGAATTTGTGTTTTGGGAGCAGACCAAAGGAATACATCCCGAAAAATACCGCTGAAACGCCAAAAGTCCTGACACTCCAAGAAACTGCCATCAGTGAAACGATATACTTCCACCGCCAACACGTTACTCCCTTTCTTCAAATAAGGAGTTAAGTTAAACTCTGAAGGTAAGTAACTGTCTTCCGAGTAACCTACTTTTTTGCCATTCAGCCAAATATAATAACCGGCTTCCACACCATTGAAACGAATAAAAACATCACGTCCTTCCCAGGAATCAGGCAAAGTAAACTCCCTACGATAACTACCCACCGGGTTGGGCATAGTAGCAAAAGTATAGTCTGCCGGACGGGGTTGGATTACATTCGGCCATTCCATACTACGCCAGTTACCGAACGGATAGATGGTATTGCAATACAATGGTTTATCCCAGTTCTTGTTAGTACGTACAGCCTCAATTTGCCAAGTGGCAGGCACCTTGATATCATCCCAGGTACTTACATTATAATCGGGCAAATAGAAATTCACAGGTCTATCTTTCGGATCGGCTGCCCAATGAAATTTCCAAGTTCCATTTAGTGTCTGATAATAAGGAGATTCCTCAGTACTTAGCTGTAATGCCTGCGTTTCGCTGTCAAAAGGTATCTCTACCTGGCAAGCTTTCTCTTTGTTTACACCTGATACTAATTCATTATTCCATTCCGGCTTCTCATCTGCCTGCGCAAAAACAGAGAAAGGAAAGATCAACAAAACAAAAATGGCATAAGCCGCATATTTTCTCATAAGTTATTTATTGATTGATTATTCTTTTGATTAAGACATCGCTTTTTCCAGTTCTTTCTTCATACCATTCAACTTACGTTCCAATCCAAAGATGGTATCATTATCATACCAAGTAGAGAATACTCCCCCTTGAGTTGACTTCAATGCATCCCATGCTTTTTGGAAATAATCGATAGCCTGCTTCAGCGACTCAGCATAAGGTTCTCCGACTCCCTTTTGTTGATAGGCCGTCACAAAGTGAAGTAATGAATAACTCAAATATTCCATGTAACGGCAAGGTGCATAGAGATTGTCACGAAAAAAGATGCAGTTATCCTGCGGCAACTTTTCCATCATCTTTTCGCAGCGATTTGCTACCTCGGCAAAACGGGGAGCCGTCAATTGCATTCCGGAAATCAGCGAATCCACCTGATTATTCCGTTCCAATCTGAAAGTACGGTTCTTCACCCGCTCAAAGCCTATATCATTCAACGGATTCGGAGTGAATTCTTTATTGAATTTTGAAAGAATCTGGTCGAAAGCCCGGGCATAACGCAAGTCTTGAAAAAGATACTGGCGTTCCATATCTTGAAAATCTGAAGGCTTCTGCTGCCAATAAGCATAAAAATAATCATGATAAAGATCAGCTACTTCATTTGCATATTTCTTACCAAAGTATTGTGCACAGAAATCTTTCAGCCACTGATCGGTACTATAAGCCTCAAGATTCCACATCATTTTAGCATTGGCAGACATAGAAAAAACGAATTCGCGGATGTTACCGGCATTAACTACGGAAAACTCCAAAGGTGCTTTACTATTCACATAGCGGTAATTATATTCCATCTTCCAAGGACCTTCGGCAGGAGCCAGGTGAGCACCGGTAGAGGTAAACTGAAGATTCATATAATATCCCAACTTAACAGGAGTCTTGGTTGCATCAAATGCAACTAAATCAACATTAGGATAATGATCCCGGCGAGCTGCTACATAAGTCCACAAGATATTGTCGCCTACCGGAGGAGTTATATAACCATTGGCCAAAAGATCGGAAAGTTCATCATAGAAAGTCATGCGGACATAAGGGCTTTTTTCACCTGTAATCTCTTTAATTAAGTCAAGCTCTATTTGAAGCATCTTACTGATAACCCGACCACGTTCTGGATCCTCTTTGGGTGCATCATCAAAGGCCGCCCAAAACGGTTGATCTCCTTTTCCACGGAAAGAGATAAGCCACAGACACTCCATATTAACACGATGGACAGTTTCAATATTATAACGCCAGAAAGATTTCAAATCTTCTTCATGGGCAACAGATAGCTTCGGGGGCTCTATTCCGCGCACCTCACGCCAATAACCATCCCAGTTATGAAGGCTATTATTCAAAGCCGTATGATGGTGTGCTGTTAGTACCAAACCATATTTTTGCAATAAACGGGCTTCATCATTCATTTCATAGTTGGGATAAGTTACAGTCGTTTCCAACTCCACAGTGTTCAACTTCAAACGAAGCATCGTTTCCAGCCAACGCTCATTATTATCTTTCGACAACTTACGCCAAGGTACAAACAAGTCCTGGTCGTTGGGAAACCAGGCACGATATCTTACTTGCGGAGATTTCTGGAAAAAATCGTAATCTCCGGATACTTCTATCTTCTTTTTCAGTTCAGGTTGCCAAGAAGCAAAATACCACAAGGGTGGTACACCCAAAATCTCTTCACAGAAAGTATAAACAGCATAAATGGTTCCCCGCATATCCTTGCCATAAAGGTAAATACGGTTCTTTTCTTTATCCACATAAACACGATGCGATTCAAATCCATCGAGTGGCTGCAAAGAATGAATATCAACAACCGGCTCATCCATACCGGCATTTACCACTACAATTTCTGTTTGTTGTGTATCAGTAGTCACCGCATTCGTCACTTCCGGACGAAACCCCAATACTTTTTCAATGTCAACACACATCGTTTCAACAGCCAACTTCACAGGCGCTTTCTCACTTTCAGCCAACACTATGCGAAAATTCCCTTCTTTCAGCGTTAATGAAGACTGAGCGCAAGCAGTGGAACAAATCATCACCACTACACAAAGGAGTAAATCTATTGTATTTCTCATAAAACTATAACTACTAATTATCAAATTTGTATTTCATCTTTATTACTACAATTATTAAGGGCAGCTTCTATTTTTTCTTCTCACGACATCACCTTTCTTCATTTCAATCACCTCATCATCTAATCTGAAAGCAGTATCTTTCCATGCAGTCAATGTAACATCATATTTCTCACCTTCCATTTCTCCACTGACAATGACACCTAATTTCGAATAAATATCACGGACAGCCACACGCCCTTTCCACGGATTGCATTTGGCTATTTCCAGCACACCATACCAGTCGGTCACCAAATTATTGAAAAGTGACTGTGCCACAAGCCCATTGGTTATATTGTAGAAAGGAGTCGTAAGATTACCACTGGTTTCATAGATTTGTATCCATTCAGGGTCCACATATTTCGATTTCTCCATGTTGTTCCAGTCCACCTGCCACTGCTCCGCATCCCCTATTCGCGAACCGGCCAACAGAAACTCACCTAATGTCCATCCGTAGAAATAAGGACGCTTCGCATCGCGAGTGATGTCGTAACGCATTTTATAAACAATAGAAGCCGACTCCGAAGGTTTTTCATTTACCGGCAGGAAAGCCAATTCGTTAAGTTGCACCGGATGTTTCTGGCTACCAAAATCAGCCTCACCCCGACCGGCACAAGAATAATAAAATCCTTGCGGTGACTTCAAAGATTCAAAAGCCAATCCATCTTTTAAAATAGCGCCATACTTTCCATTTGTATCAATTCCGAATTCCACTGCCTTTTGGAAACAATAGAGGGCACTATACATAGCACAAAGATAGTCACGCTGATTTTCACCACCACGCTCGTCTTGCCCCATCGAAGGAGTAACAAACAAATGCCAATGGCCATCTTCACCTTTTGTGCAAATATTACCATAAAATTCGGCAGCACCGGAAAGCAAAGGTAACACATACTTACGCGTCCATGCCTCATCATTCACGAATATAGCGGCCTCACAAGCCATTCGAGCAAAATATCCGGAGTTATGAATCTCATAATAAAACTTATTAGGAGGAGTCGGATCATGATACCCCTCAAAATCGCCATATGGAAATACCCAAGGAGCCAGAATACCATCTACACCATACAAGCGTTTGGTATATTTGCGCAAACCATCCACCCGTTCACTCCAAAATTCTATCCAAGATTTAGCAATGTCAAGATTGCCGGTTGCCAGCAGCACCGGATGCACATAAGATACATCCTGAGGATAATAGAATGGCCACCAATTACCACTGTAACCCATCGGGGGAGATAATCCTTTTTTAGTATCATCATAAGAGGAAAGAAACATCGCCATGGAACGTACCCAAGTTTTTTGAGCCTTATCATCGGGCACCATGATGCAACCGGAATCCTGCCACTTCGCATGCCACCACTCTTTGGTTTGCTTCAACGACTCTTTTGCCGTTGTCTTCGCAGGAGCATCATAGGAAATGGAAATTTGGTTTTCACCTTCATTCAGGGTAAGCAACAAAGCATTTCCTTCCTGTGTCACTTGTGCATTGGTATGAAGATAGAACAACGACTTCTTACCCAGACAGTTTAACAGAACCTCCCAGCCATCAGCCAATTTACGCAGAGAAACTTCCTGTCGGAGTTGTTGTCCATAATGAAGAGTAAAATCTTCACAAGGAGCAACAATCACCTTCTCTCCCGCTTGCTTCGCATCAATAGTAATATAGCTCAGATTCTTCTCCATTGCATCGAACCAAGTTGTTACTTTCAGCGGGTTACCATCAGCTACAAACGATGTAGTGATGGTAGCATCAAAATAAGATTGTTGCTGCCTGTAATTGGTAATCTCTCTGAACTCATCTTTCCAAAACAACTCGAGTACAGGCATTAAATAATCCGAGTGAAACTTGCCTCGCCCCATGTGTTCGAGATGCAGATAATGAGTCTTGCCATATCCTGATTTCTTTTCCGAAGGACGCAGATGTAAACCCAGCCGACCATAAGAACTGCCGAACCGACCATTCCCCTGATATAAATAAACTGTAGGAGTTTTTTCGTAAATTTCCCGTATCACATCCGCCGAGCGCACTACTGCCTCTTTATCAAAAACGATCTTTTCGTCTTCCTTTGCACAACCATATGAAGGAATTGTGAAAGCCGCAACCAGCAACAATAACTTAGAAAATGTATTGTTCATAAATAGATTCAATTTTAATCGATGCAAAGATTGCAAGAAATTCATCGATAATGTTACTCTTTTCTGACAACAATGTATGATTTCCAGCCATCAATACATTAAATTTCTCTCTTTCAATCCACAACTTACACCTTGCCATTTTAAGAAATACAGTATACATACCTTATAAAAAATTGAGTTCGAGATAAGAGATACCGCACTTCCGCATAGAAATGAATTAAAGATTACGGATTGGCTTCTTGTTAGTTTACTGATAATCAAGCAATAGTATTTACCGACTGTTTACCACAAGATGTAAAAGCATTTACCACTGGATGTAACGACCTTTACCCCTTATTGTAACGCTCTTTACCTCGGTATGTAACGACCTTTACCTCGGCGTGTAAATGGAGTTACCGTGTGGAGTTAACAAAGGTTATTAATCAATATCGCTTTAATAAGGTTTGTTTCTACTCTGAGAAGTCGATTATTTCCAGATCATCCGGTACGTATACCACACCAGAGAATCCCTGAGCCGCTTCTTCAGTGTAACACACTTTACGGGTATCCAATGTTTTATCTTCTGTGTGATATAACAATAAATTCTTCACTTTCAGCTCTTCAGCTAGCTTTCCGGCATCTAGTGCTGTACTATGGTGCTTCTCATAAGGCTTGAATATATCACGGTCTTTATACAAACAGAAAGCTTCGCATAACAACCAATCAACCCCTATTACATAAGGACGATTTTTCTCATTATAAGGTTCATCTCCAAGACAAACCAGCGATTGACCATTCGGCAATGTGGTACGAAAACCATATTGTTTCTCTTTAGTCGATCCTATATCAAAAGATTGTAGTTTTAACTCCCCTGCTTTAAATATCTCTCCGTCCTTAACCTCACAAAGTTCAATGCCATTCCCTAAATACTGTACTATTTTCTTAGGCAACGTCATCCGGCAGATCCAATCCAGAACCTGTAACACTTTATCATGCCCATACACTCGGAAGACTCCTGTATATTTCCCACTTTGCATTCGTTGTGCCACCATCCGAATTACCCATACCGCACCTAATATATGATCCGTATGAGCATGAGTCACAAACATATCGTGAATACGTTCAATGGCGATACCGGCTTTCTCTAACTGAACCAATATTCCATTCCCTCCACCGGCATCCACGAGCAGCACATTTTCAGTTGTCTGGATTGCGAAACAAGTATTATAGCATCGGGTAACGCCTGCATTACCTGTACCTAACATAATAATCTGAGTATCCTTCATCTTCTTAATTCTATAATTACGAAATCTGAGCCACAAAGATAAACAGAATATGCCATTCTATAAGGAGAGAACAAAGCTCTCCTCATAAAATGGCATATTTATAACAGTATAGTGAAAGTATGTGATTACTTACTGAAATCTCTTGGAGCCGGAACAGGCGGCAATGGCTTACGATCCTGCAATTCTTTCATCACTTCTTCGATAGCCTTATTGAGCTGTTCGTCTTCACCGTTCCATTCCTTCACAGGATCATTATCAATCAAGATATCCGGATCGACACCATGATTTTCAATAATCCACTGGCCTGTTTTCGCATCATAACTGGTGAAGAAAGGAACACGGATATCCGTACCGTCCATATAAGGCAATGGTCCGCTGATACCTACAATACCACCCCAGGTGCGGGTACCGATTAGTTTACCAAGCCCCAATGCACGGAAGCCCCACGGGAAGAGATCACCATCAGAAGCAGAATATTTATTAATCAAACAAACCTTCGGCCCCACTTGCACAGCATCGGGTATAGTGCGACACGCTTCGTACCACGTCCCATCGTCAAGCGGTAAGGTTCGCGAGACAAGCGTTCCAAAATCATAGGAGATACATTACCGCCACCATTAGCTCGGTCGTCTATAATCAGACCTTCCTTGTCGAGCTGCGGATAGAAATAACGGGAGAACTCGTTCAGACCTTCCGGACCCATATCAGGAATATAGATATAACCGATACGTCCATTGGATGCCTTTTCCACCTTCTTCAGGTTATTCTGTACCCAATTATAATGATAAAGAGGATATTCATTTTCCAGCGGACTGATGACAATCTTTCTTGCACCTGCCAATTGCGGTTTGCTGTTCAGCGAGATTTCTGTCGGCACATCAGCCTTTCCTACCAGTAAAGCATAGATATTCTTCACCGTATTCGTAGGTATACCATCAATGGCAACAATGTATTCCCCGGCCTTAGCCTCAATACCCGGTTCAGTAAGCGGAGAGCGCAGTTCCTTACTCCAGGAAGCACCGGGAAGTATCTTATCCAAACGGAAGAAACCACTCTTATCTGCCGATACCTCAGCACCCAGCAAACCAGTCTTGATACGTGCCGGTTTATCCGTTTCACCCGGATTGACGTATGCGTGTCCGCAGTTAAGCTCACCAATCATCTCTCCAATGATATAGTTCAGGTCGAGACGCGTCTTTGCATAAGGCAGCAGAACAGAATATTTCTGTTTGATCGCTTTCCAATCCACACCATGCATATTCTCCAGATAAAAGCCATCACGATAAGCACGCCAGGCCTCATCAAAGATTTGCGCCCACTCCTTGGGATAATCTATCGTAATGGACATATTATCCATATTGACAGGCATACTCAGATTAGCCACTCCTTCCGGTATAGCGGTTACATAAAGCTTGTTGTCCTTGTAGAACAAAGCCTTTTGACTACCCGGAGTAACCGTCATCATAGCACCATCGGCAACCGTTTCTTCTTTCTGACCTTCAAGATCGAAGAACTTCGTTCCGCCATTGCCCCAGTAATATACTTTCTTTCCGTTTGAATAGAAATTAGTATAATAAGAAGCCGACAATGGAAGCTTGATGATGCGGTCGGTGATACCCTCCGGATCAAACTTGACGAGTGACGCAGAAGCAGTTTCCTGTTTCGCTTCTTTCTTTCCGGCAGTCTTTTCAGCAGCCTTCGGGGCCTCACTCTCACTGTCTTTCTTCATTCCGGCATCTTTCTGTATAAAAGGTGACGGGGTATCTTTCGAGAGCAAAGCAAGATAAACCCCATACATATTATTATAGACATGGTTCCATTCCAACCAGCCGTATGTAGGGTTGAAATCGCGGGCAGATGAGAAAATCAGATACTTACCATCCGTACTGAATACCGGTGAAGAAGAATTATACCACTTGTCCGTCACCGGATATTCCTTCTTTCCGGCAATATCATAGACATATACAACAGTTATTTCATTATCTGCATCACGGGTATAGGTCAGCCATTTGCTATCCGGTGAAAAAGTCACATCCTGTGGTTCCCCCATTGGGTCTTGTAATAGCATAGTCACCTGTCGTGAAACTACATCCAGCAGATTAATACGATTTTGACGGTCGGTATAAACAATCTTCTTACTGTCCGGACTCCATTCGAAAGAGCGGATATACGTATCATTATTCTTGGTCAGTTGCACCGGATTACCTTCCACTGCATCCTGAAGATAAAGTTCTGTCTCTCCGGTAGCATCCGAGATATAAGCAATGTATTTTCCATCAGGAGACCATTGCGCATCACGTTCGTGGGCACCCGGAGTGCGGGTTATATTTTTCGTCACACCCTTGGTCGAGGGCAGATTAAAGACCTCTCCGCGAGCAGTCACCACCACCCGTTCTCCGTCGGGAGATGCACTGACGGCTGTCAGATACTTAGCTCCATTCTTTATGGCGCTGCGTGCATAGATATTATCCGAAGCAAGACTGATATTGACTTTCTCGGGCTGACGGGTGGCAGCATCCATCTTATAGATATATCCGCCATTCTCAAACACAATGGTATTGCCGGAAGCACTCGGGAACTTCACATCATATTCGGTAAAGTTAGTAACCTTCGACGTCTGTTTTGTCTTCGTATTATAAACAAGATATTCATGGTGCGGTCACGGTCGGAAAGAAAAAATATATCATCGCCGATCCACATGGGGAAGATATCCTGAGCAACATTATTCGTTATATTCTCCACTGATTTCTTTGCCGGATCGTATATCCAGACATCATCCGCCATACCACCTTTATAATACTTCCAGGTACGGAATTCACGCATGGTACGGTTGTAAGCCAGTCGCTTGCCGTCGGGAGAATAGCTACAGAATCCACCCTCGGGCAAAGGGATAATTTCGGGCATACCACCTCTTGATTGACAGAATAAAGCTTACCGGCAAAACCGTCACTGATACGGTTACGATAAATGATCTGTTTACCATCCGGTGTCCAGGTCATCACAATATTGTTAGGTCCCATACGATCGCCCAGGTCATCACGGGAATTCGTCGCAGTATACGTCAGGCGTTGTGGTTCTCCACCGGCTGCCGGGATGGTGTATACTTCCGTATTTCCATCATACTGACCGGTAAAAGCAATCGTTTTGCCATCGGGTGAAAAACGAGGGAACATTTCGTAACCCACATGCGAAGTCAAGCGCTGCGCCTCTCCTCCAGTGACAGGCACTCTATACAAATCGCCTGCATACGAGAAAACAATCTCGTTCCCGTTCGTTGCCGGAAAGCGCAATAAACGCGCTTCATCTGCTGCCGAAAGACAGACAGATACACCTACAAGGGCAAATAAGGATAAAAGTAATTTCTTATTCATACTCTTAAAAATTAATTGACTTACAAAAGTATGAAAAGAAAAAGATAGTACAAATTTATAGAACGAATTTGTTGACAGAATTACTCTTTTCCATTAACAAATTCTCCGGGTTTGATACCGAATTGCTTTTGGAAACATTTGGCAAAATAAGATGGATTATTAAAACCTACCATATAGCAAATCTCATTGATCCGGTATTTATTCTCTGAAAGCAAGGCAGCAGCTTTCTTTAACCTCACAATCTGAATCAGTTCATTCGGAGTAACATTAGCCAGCGTTTTTATCTTAGCAAATAATCCGGAACGACTGATGCAAAGTTCTTCTGCCAGAAAATCAACAGACAGTTCCGAATTTGAGAAGTTTTGCTCTATAATCTCATTGATACGGGTAAGAAATTTATTATCCATAGAGTTATTGGCAATACTGTTCAACGGTACCAATGGCATTTTAGAGAATTTCTGACGCAACAAATTACGCAGATCAAGCAGATTCTTAATACATGCTTCCAGATACTGCACAGAGAAAGGCTTTTCAATATAAGCATCCGCCCCGCAGTCCATACCTTCTATCTTTGAATTCGTATCCGTTTTAGCTGTCAGCAAAATAAACGGTATATGACTGATGGCCTGATCGGCACGCAAAGCCTTGCAAAGTTCCACTCCATCCATGCGCGGCATCATCCAGTCGCTCACAATCAAAGTCACATCATTCTCTTTCAACTTTTCCAAAGCCTCTATCCCATCTTCAGCCATAAGAATAGAGTATTGATTAGAAAAATTGCCGGAAAGGAAGTTCAGCATTTCTTCGTTATCATCCACAATCAGCATGACCGGTTTATCCTTAGAGACCGCCACCGGTAAGCTTTCCGACAAAATATCCTCGGGAATTGCCGGATTCAGTCCATTCGTTTCCCCTTCCTGAATTGCCTCCTGACTTTGTTCTATGGGCAACGTTACTATAAAGGACGAGCCTTTGTTGACTTCAGACTCCACTTCTATGCAGCCATTATGAGACTCCACAATGCTTTTCACAATACTCAGTCCAATACCTGTACCGGGTTTATTGTCCATGGCCTGATAGAAAGGTTTAAAAATCTTCTTCTGATCCTCCTTACTTATACCGATTCCATTATCCGTTACCCTGATTACAAATGTATGCTGTTCCGGTTGCACCACACACGAAAGGATAACTTCATCTTTTGTATACTTACTTGCATTCGTCAGCAAATTACTGATAAGCTTTGTAACTGCCTCGCTATCCACCATAGCCGTAAAATTCGCATCGGGATACTCCACCGTAAGATGGGCACCATGTTGGGTAATGAAAGGATTAAACCGTTCACAAACAGCCTCCAGCAATTGACGAATATTCTGTGAGGTGTATTTCATGGTCATCCCCTCCTGTTCCACTTTGCGGAAGTCCAACAACTGATTTACCAGGAACAATAATCTCTGACTATTACGGTCTATAATATTAAGGTCATCACGCAGCATCGCCGGCATAGGTATGGATGACCTCATAATCTTTTCCAACGGACCAATGATAAGCGAAACCGGAGTACGGATTTCATGAGCTATCATTGTGAAAAACTTAATCTTAGCCTCATGCACCTCTTTTTCTTTATTCACATTCAGTTGCTTAATTTCTGCTGTATGTTTCTTTTCACTCCTTTTCAGCAGAAAGCGGATGAAGAAAGTCAATGCCACACACAACAACAGGAAATAAAGCAATTTGGCCGGTAGACTCCAATAGAAAGGCGGATGAATAACTATTTTCAGGCTTGCTTCCTGCTCGCTCCAGATACCATCGTTGTTAGTAGCTTTCACCTTAAAAGTATAGGTTCCGGCAGGCAGATTGGTATAAGTAGCCTTATTTTGAGAACCTACATAATTCCATTCTTTATCAAAACCCTCCAGTTTATAGGCATACTGATTCTTTTCGGGCGTACAATAGCTCAATGAAGCATAAAGCAAGCTGAAGACATGATCTTTATAAGATAATTCCAGCTGTTCCATATGGTTCAGAGCCTTCGGCAACAACTTATCACCTATCCGGATCTCTTTATTGAATACTTCCAGTCCCGTAACAATTACCGGAGGGAGTACCTTGTTCGTTTTAATCTGATAAGGATAGAAAGCATTAAACCCATTTACAGAACCAATGTAGATTTTCCCATCGGAAGCTTTCAAAGCTGCATTCACCAGAAACTGCTCACTTTGCAATCCGTCACTTCGTGTAAAGACCTGGCAACTTTCTCCGGGAGCATATCGCACCAGCCCTTTTGTAGTAGTCAGCCATAAGACACGCTGATCTTCAATAATAGCACAAATATTACTGCTGGGAATATCCAATGGAATTAATTCAAATTGGTCTTCCTTTGCATTGTATTTGCAAAGTCCGTTCATCGTTCCAATCCACATTTCCCCATTACCATCTATCAATACACAATTCACCTGATCATTAATCAATGCACCGGGAGCACTGCTATGTACATAATTCGTCCATTCCTGCTTATCCGGATCATACTTGAACAGCCCGTTTCCCTGAGAAGAGAACCAGATATTTCCATCGGCATCCTGATCTATGTCCATGATCCAGGAACCAAGATCTCTTATTCGGGTAAAGTTATCCTCTTCCCTGTTATACAAGTTTACCCCCGACATGGAAGTTACCCAAATACGTGCTTCACGGTCCTTAAAGATAGCGTAAGAACTGCTTCTATCAAGGGTAGTGGGATCTCCCGCTTTAGTTGTATAAACCCTGAATACCCCTGTCTTTGTATTCAACACATTAACTCCCCCCGTATAAGTACCGATCCATAAATCATCACCATCCATACAAAGTGCATGTACGTTATGATAAGAAAGACTATTTCTGTGCTCATCGGGCAGATAATGAGTAAAGTGTTTATCTTTAGGCGAAAAGCAACTCAAACCACCATCATCAGAGGCAATCCAAATATGCCCGTAAGTGTCTTCACAAAAGCGTCCGATAACAGTTCCATTGACAGAATTGGAAAAACGAGAATGAGCAAAGCACTCAAACTGCCCGGTGTTGGGTGACAGATAATTCACACCACCATAGAAAGTTCCTATCCAGATTCCACCTTCACGGTCTTTTACAATAGGATAAACAAAACGATTGGACAAAGAATAAGGATTCGTTTCATCTTCTGTAAATAATTGGTGTTCGCATGTAAGGGTATTAAACAGTAAAAGCCCGTCATCCGAACCTATCAGTAGTTGATGGGGAGCATATTCCATCAAAGAGTGGATATGCATTGCCCCTTTACCGTCCGACGGGTGCAAGTAAGTAGTTGCCTTACCGGTATACCGGTCTATCTTTTGCAAACCACACTCCCAGGTTCCCAACCAAAGTGCATGTTCAGAATCTTCCATCATAACCAAAGAGTTGGAATCATACCCACCCGTATCGTAGGTAATATGGAAAGGCTCAAATTTATTCTCCGCTTTATTCAACTTAGAAACAGTCGGGTTTCCCCAATTAGTAACAGCCCATATTTGATTTTCACTATCAATCAGCACGCTGGCCATTAACCCATCGGCATCTTTAAACTCATAATGCTCCAGATAATGCTTGGATACATTATATTTGAAGATTCCCTGACCTACGGTTGAAAACCACAAATTACCATCCCTGTCTTCAGCAATATGATTCACATTGGTTTTAATGCTATCTCCTTTAGTAGTCAGAAGCTTAAACGGTTCAAAACTTTCTGTCTCATAATCATAAATATAAACTCCGTCCCCTGTTCCTATCCAAATCCTATCTGTAGTATCGTATAAAGATGAAATATAATCATTAACTCCTTCCGGATTCAATCTGTATATTTTAATAGTGGTACCGTCATAACGGTTCAGACCATCATCTGTGCCTAACCACATAAAGCCATATTTATCCTGCATAATAGCACGTACAGCGCTGGAGGACAATCCATCTTCTACTGAAAAATGACGAAACCAAAAATCAGTAGAACCGGCAGAAAGCATCAGCGGAACCATAACAGCTATAATCGCAAGGACAATCTTTTTCATTTCTTTACCAGATATTGGTTGAACATAATTCCCAGTACAATCAATATGAGGCCGATATACGTTGTAAACACAATTTGTTCACCCAATATGATTGCAATAAAGAACAAAGACAAGAAGGGGGACAGGTAGCAAAGCTGATTGACCAGTGCCGGATTCGTAGTTTTCCGCATGGCAAGGCTGAAAAAGATGAAAGGGATACCCATCTCAAATCCGCCGACATACATTCCTGACAAGATACCGGGCAAAGTATTCAAGTGAACACCCACTATCATTGCGCCAACCAGCAAATATGCCGTACCAAACAAAAAGCTCATAAACAGTGCAACGCTACCATCTGTCCGATCCTTAGATTTATTATTTATCATCCAGTACATAGCCCACAACAAGGCACTCAATGCTGCCAACAACAACCCATGAACAGGTATATCCATGCCACCCGACTGCCCGGTTCCTACAGAAATAAGTACTACTCCACCCAAAGAAATAAACATACCGATATATTTCTTCGGAGGTATGGGCTGATGGGCAAATAGGGCCAGCAATATTAATAGCACAATAGGCCATGCATAATTGATAGGTTGCGCCACTTGTGCAGGCAGCAAATCATAAGCTTTAAACAACACCAGGTAATAAGCCACCGGATTCAGTAAGCCTAATAATGCAAAATATCCCCATTGCCGGGCAGGCAATGCAGACAATAGTTTCCACTTCCTCTGGAAGGTCAGCAAAAGGGCAAATATGATTAATGAAGTACAACTGGCTATCAACAACATCTCAAAATGAGTAAGATGCGTCAAAGCAATTTTAAAAGCGGTGGCAACAGTAGACCAACTAAGCACCGCAATACAGGCATAAATGATAGCCCTCGTATTGTTACGACTATTTACATAAGTTGCCCTTGCAAGCATAGCATTTTGTTTATAAAGGTTTACTTCCTGTAACTTTGATGCGATATGGCCATTGGGCATCTTTTTCCTCCGGATTGGGATTCATCCAATGTTCAGTAGGGGCACCCATCACAACCAGCCATAAATGAGTCAAATTATTTACTTTTGGAGCTGTAAAAATAATACTTTTTCCGCTATTATCACTCACATCCCCATAAATAGATTTGCCATCCTCCGTTATAGCTACAAAACCATAACGCCAATCGGCTTTATCCGTATGAATTGCATTATATCCTTCCTTTCCTGCTTCTCCACAGAACTCTACTTTCACTTTCTTTCCCTGTTCAGGTAAAGCTAACGGAATAGCATTGAATCCATAATTCTCGGGACAGTTGTCCGGTGCGATTCCATACCATCCGTCCGATAGAGTGGTTAAGCTAGTAGTATATTTATTGGCATACGGTCGAGTTTCTTTCCATACACGAGGAAAATCCCAATTGATAAAATGCCGATAAGCATCAAACATTTCATCACAGAACTGCTTCTGATCTAATCCGGCCATCCGCTTGTAAGTTATCACCGGATCTTCTCCCTGCTTACCTTGACGATAGAGTTCGGCAATAAAAGGCAATCCTCGTTTCATACCCCAATATTCCAGTACATAGGGAGAGTGATAGATATTTTCCAAATGGAGATAAGCTTTATGAGTCAGCTTCATGAAAGCATCCCAATGATATTTTTCATCAGTGATCCATTCGGGATTTACTTGCCATAACATCCACTGCGAGGTCATTTCAAAGAAACCGCATCCTCCCCAAGCCTCTCCTTCTCCATCACAACTGATCTGAGCCTGAAAACTATGCCCCAATTCATGGGCAATGCAATTCAGTTTTTTATCCTGCACACGATTGGGAGCAATCTATAATGCACCGATTTCTCCATCATAATCACCACCATAGGCAGTTCCTTCCAAAGAGTAGTTTAGCATGACCATCATACGATACTTGTCACACTTTGAACCCGGCTTGGAAAACTTCAAGGTATCTCGGAAAAAACGATAGAAACGCTCTAACTTTTCTTCTAAATTATGTAAATCTACCTGCATGTTGTGTCCTTCTAACTGTGGAGGATTGGCTAAATCTTTCCCAAAGCCTTTCTCCCAGAAAATAACAAAGTTCTCTGTACAGACCATGCGATGATAACTCCATTTACTTTCAGGATTATTGAGATCCATACCCTGCAAATCTTTCGGAACATAGATTGCTTTACCTTCAGGAAGAACAGGTTGTTGAGCCGAAAGTGAACTTCCGGCTAACAATCCAATCAAAAGAAATATGAAAATATGTAGTTTCATTAGTATTGAGTCTATTTTTATTTCTTCATTAATCTACAATTATAAATATTGCTCACACGAGTTTTATCATTAGCACGGAACATGATTTTTACTTTGTCTTTGCCTCTCGTTACTTCCAGTGGAATACTGACAGTATATTCAACGAATCCTTGTGTAGTATCTGTGAGACTGACCGGTTGTACCCAATCGTCAATCACAACATCAAACGTATATTTTCGACTATCACCTCCATAATAAGTCAATAAAAGTTCCATGGGTTGATCGTAACCACATTTCATGTCAAAAGCAAACCAACCATTTTCGTAAGCAAAACGATACTTACGCAGATAACCTTCGCCGTTACGAGTATTCTCGCCTTTTAGGTTATGATCCCGTTCGGGTTGCATCTCACCAAAAACAATATAATCCGTTGTCATTTTATCCAATTCGGCAATGCGTTCTAATTCAGCTTTACGTTTTTCTTCAACAACATTCCATTCGGCTGGTGAATATACATCCCAATAAACGGTCTGATTATCATCTGCTACTTTGTAGAAAGGCAACATCTTCACGTTATCCGGTCCTCCAGGTAATGTTGTAACAAAGTTGACAGGAGTATCACTAGTCTTTTTTATGTAGTTCGTCAAGCTCTTCTCTTCCGAAACAAATACAGGTATATCTCCCATCTTTCGTTTTTCCGTACCAAAGATTCCCGCCAAAATGGTAGGTCCGTAGAAGACAGCACGACGATCAACATTATCGGGCATAGACACGGTATAGAGTGGCATAGGCAATACCAACTCTATCACATCATTCTTTTTCCATTTACGATGAAGACTGATAAATGAACCAGGAATACTTTCCACTTTTTGCTTACTGCCATTTATACGAATAGTAACATCTCCCGTAGCCCAAGCCGGACGACGCAAGTTTATGGTAAGTGGTTGTTTTGATGTCTCTTTCAGTTTGATCATAACTTTACCATGTTCGGGATAATCGGTAGTCATGCGAAGTTTCAAACGTTTCTCTTTCCATGTTAAAACAGAAGGAATATAGAGATTTATATTCATCATCTCTTCACCCGGCACATAGCTATAGATGGCTCCACCATACTTGGAATGATTTTCGAAACCACTCCCCATGCAGCAACTGAAATTATTATGCCGGCTACCAAAACCTTTATGTGTACCCATTCCCAATGAAAGGAAATAACAGACGTTTCCTGTTTCGGGATGCTGTGAAGCTAAAATATGGTTATACAGTGCTCGTTCGTAATAATCCAGATATTGTACATCGTTCGTCCACTCATAAAGGTGTCCGGTCAGTTTCAACATATTGTAGGTATTACAAGTTTCACAGGTATTACTACCTAAGCGATCACTCAGTTTATCAGGTACTGAAAGATATTCGCCCATACTATTTCCCCCATTGGCATAAGAATGATGATGAACGATCGTTTCCCAAGAGAAACGAGCTATTTCCTCATCGCGATGGTTACCGGTCAGTTCATATTGGCGGGCACTACCTACCAGTTTAGGTATTTGAGTATTAGAGTGCAGACCTTGCAAAACATCTACTCCTTCTGCTAATTTATCTTGCAAACGCTTATGATAAAAAGCATAGGAAGCATCAAGATATTTCTTGTCTCCGGTCAAGGCATACACTTGCGCAAACGCTTCATTCATTCCTCCATATTCACAATTCAGCATTGTCTGCATCTGCTCTTCACTCAATGGAGCAATAACATCCGCCAGATAATCTGACAAATTAATTAATACTTTCTTCGCAGTTTCGTTTCCTGCCAAAAGATAAGCGGCATTCAACCCCATCATCGTCTTGTGCTCATTGTACCAAGGTACCCAAATGCCATTCAAGTCAAAACCCATAGAGCGGATAATGCCTTTCTTCACTTCCTTGAATACTTTATCACCTCCAGGCATTCCACCAATGAAGCCGTTGACGAAGTTTATTTGGCAAGAATCCAGTTCATTGACCACATAATCTATCTTGGCTTTAAAAATCTCGTCACCTGTAGCAGCATAATGCTGTGACATAGCAGTAAGCAAATGTCCCAACGTATGTCCGGCAATACCCATTGACTCCCAACTACCGTAAGGTTCTGCCTTTGGTTTTAAATTCGCATTCTTGCGAAAATTGGATAACAATCGATCCAAGTCAAGCTCTTTCATCCATTGCTCATTCTGATTCATGGCATGCAAAAAAGGGCTGTCGAGAAGACGGACATCCTGAATACTAAAGTATTTGGTTTTAGGAGAAATGACATCCTTGACTACAGGTTCATACGTCTGTGCAAATACCACCTGACCCACAAGAAAAAAGGCAGTAAAAACTACTATTAACTTTGTTTTCATTTCACTCTTATATTTAAATTACTAATTTAATAAGTCTGTCCCTTCAAATTTCACTTTATAGGGACATTGGACATCATCCACCTCATCTTCATTCCAAGCATGAGGCATATATTGTTCGGGAGCTCCCATCACTACAAAAAAGAGTTTACTAGTCCCTCCCAAAATGGTATAAGATACTACACTCTCTTTGTCTTGATTCATCGGAGCATATTGAGCCACACCATTTACGATAGCCACAAATCCATACCTCCATCCGGCAGTAATACTATTTTTATTATAATTAGCAGCAATACCTACTTTTTTTCCATCGGCATTAACGATGGTTCCCGGATCTTCCGATGCCAGACTAGCACCTGTATTCAGACCTTTAAAATCAACCTTAACAGTACTACCTACCGCCGGAACATCCAATGATATAACATTGAACCCCGTACTCCCCGGACAACTGGAATAACCTACTTGATAATATCCATCACTAAGGTACAGCTTTGTAGAATATTTCTTAGCACTCTCAGTAACGTATTTGCGCACAATATCAATATCATAGGTAGTCATACGTGTGGCATACTCATATAATTCTTCATAAAGAGTTGCCACCTTACCATTACAATATAAACGCTGATAAGTCATAAGTGGATCTTCCGGATATTTCGATTGTTTCCATATTTCTCCCAGCACACTGGCACCATGTTTCTGCGCCCAGTAATAAGGTAACCAGTAACTGGCATATCGCATCCATTCGTGATTAAAATGACGGTGATAATTAGCTTTCCAAACATCAACATGATATCCAAAAAGTTCCTGAGGATAAGTCTGAAGAGATTGCCATTGCGCACACTGTTCCCAAAAGCCATTACCTCCTTCGCCATTCGGTCCAAAACCATAACGAAAGCCTTGATGAAAATCTTTAGCAGCTCCATTCAACAGCTTGTCACAATACACTTGATACTGGAAACTATGCCCTATTTCATGTGCAATTGTAGAGCCTACTGGCTTGCAGGTGCTCGGATTTACCCATAAAGCACCGATTACATCATCATAACCAGAACCTGTAGCCAACCATTCTTCTTGATAAAGCAAATAGATTTGCATCTTGTAACGATCCAGATAAGATTTTCCTTGTCCTATTTCGGCAAATTTTAATGTCTTAATATTCGTCTGATAAAATTGTTCTGCTTTTGTCAACAAGTCATCTACATCAACCCGCATAGACTCTGAAACACTTTTGGCATTCGGATCTTTACCAAATCCCACTTCCCAGAACACAATAAAATGTTCACTCTGTTTATGACGATAGAATGACCATTTGGCATCCTTCGAAAACATATCCATTGTTGCAAACTCTGATGGTCTGTAGTACTTCTCGTAGCCGGGTATGTCTGAGGGTTTAAGCACATCGGGCTGATTAACAGTTGCAGAATCATCCTGGCAACTTAAAAAAAACAGAGTGGCAACAATAAACATGAAGCCAATCATCCCGTTATAATAGTTTCTTCTTCTATTCATGGAAATATATACTATACAATTGCCTTCTGAATGAAGAATGGGGATCCCCACTTTATAATACAGAGATCCCCACCTCATTCTGAACGGCCAAGAATGACGTTCACTATTTATAAGATTATTCCATTGTGATGTTGATTACAAAACGCAATAGATTTGCCTTATTTGTTTTATCGCGGAAACCAATGCTGATAGTATATTTATCACCTGCAACCGGCGTAGCCGAACGACCTATATTCAAAGTTTCATCACTTATGCTACATTCTGCAAAAAGAGAATCCCCTGCCACTCCCCAATTAGTGACCGTACCGTCTTTCATCATCCAATAGCCGGGAGCATTTGCTGTATATGAACTTTCTTCATCCCATTTCAAGGATTCAAGGTTAACAGAATACATATGAATATCACCTTTTCCATCACCATCAAGCCCTTCACAAAATTCTGCAACAGTCATTCCGAAACATTCCTGTATCTTGTCTGCATAATCATTAAATTCAATAGAAGTAGCCGAATACTCGCCATCCGGAATATTGATAGATACTTCAATCGGGACGTCTATAATTACAATTTCACTGAGAATACGTACATATTGATCGAAGTCAGTTCCATTGATTGCAAACCCTACATTGATACTAAGAGTCGAACCTGCCACAACATTTTCCAATGCATTTATCATGATTGTCTTGTCCGAAGTATTTAGCTCTACGGTAAAATTGGCATCAGCTTGGCTGGAGATATTACCCATCACATCAAAATACCATCCTGTTGTTCCCTTGTTCGGAGCCGTTCTATCCCAAGTATTACGAGCGGCATTTATACTATGAAACACTACTTTACCGCTTGATATTCCAGCAATAGCTTCATCTACAGTCATTCCCAATTGCGTCTGAAATAATTCAGCATAGTCAGACAAACTGATGATTTGTGTTTGACCGGCACCAAACTGTATTTTTTTGGTTACTGTCGCTTCTGCGTCAGCACGCAAATAAGGATTTTCATTCTCGCCATACACATGTTTGCTTGTGGCGTCTTCCCAGTTTTCGCTGCATGCTGTCAAAGAGAGGAATAATCCTCCCAATAGTACATAAAGTATATTCTTTTTCATTGTTTACATATTTAGCTGTTAATACCCAGGATTTTGTTTTAATTTTACATTACCTTCAATCGCTTCCTTCGGAATGGGGAAGATATTAAGATGATTATCCGAAACATCTGTCACCCGAGGCTTACAGAACCATGATTTACCATTGTATACATTCTGACCATTTGTCATTTTGAAACGAATAAGATCCTGACGACGAACATATTCTCCTACAAATTCCCAAGCACGTTCATCAAGTAAACCACCCAATTCAATGTCAGCACCACCTTCTATTTCATTAAAGATCTTTGCAGGATCATTTTTTCCCATTTCATTGCGGTTTTCACGATGCCCGTACGGATAGTTACTACCACCTTTAAGTTGCGCTACGGTACGAACTGCCTTTGCCGGATTGGATTTAAAATTACGTGCACGAACTTGTGTTACCAAGTCGGCAGCATCTTGTTCTGTTTCTCCTTTGTATCCGCCCAATCTGAGCAAACATTCGGCTTTCTTCAACAACACATCAGCATAACGGTAGAAGGGTACATCATCGTAATTTGTAGCCATATCACCGGGAAGAATCTCGTATTTTACTAAACGCCCGCCTTCGTATTCGTAACAACCAGGTTGGTCGATACTACGTATTTCTTTGGTGTAAACTACCTGCACACCATTAGCAATAAGAGGTGTTCCATCCATTGCATATTGAGGCGTATCTACATTCCAACAATCTTTGTAGCGCCCATCCGCAGCATCATACGAATCAAGGAACTGTGATAATACGTTAGCACCGCTAGTAGCCCATGTATTAAAGCCATAAGTCTTCTTACTGATAACAGCAAGCCACATACTGGCATAATAGTTACCACCTCCATATTTTTCTGTATAAGGTATTCCAAAGATAATTTCAGGATTACCGGAAATATCTTCTTTGAAATTATCCAGATAGTTAGGAGCCAAAGAATAAAGACCACTCTCAATAATTTCATTCAGCTCATCGATACATTTACCGTACCATGACTTGTCAGAATCATCATTAAACCATGCATTGTGATTTATATACATATTGGCAAGTAACATATTTACGCTATAGTTATTGATACGTCCCATGATCTTCTCATTTCCGCACTTACCCTTTACTTCATTCAGTTCACTAATGATAAAATCCCACATCTGCTGAGGAGTAGCTTGTTCCGGCAACCATCCCGCTTCATGATTAGCCTCCGTGTCCAATGGAATATTACGATATGCATCAAACAACATATAGTAATACAATGCACGATATGCCCTAAGCTGTGCTACAGTTGTCTCTACCGATTGTACAGCAGGGTCAGCCAATAAGCGATTACAGGCAGTAACACCTGCATAAGCCCGTGTCCAGAAAGCACCAAAGTGCCATATCTGAGGATTGAATTCATGCTTATGTAACGGAATATAAAGGTCACCCCAACCAATACCTATACGGTTCGGAATACACCAAAGGTCTCCCGAAAGTCCCGAAATATCGGAATAACTATACCATCCCCAGAGAACATCACGTAAACTATTATATACAGGAACAAACAAAGCCTGTGCATCTTCGGGAGTAAATTGATAAATGTCGGGAGACATAGTATCATAAATTTTCTCACTTAAGTCAGTACAACTGTTGAACGAGAGTGAACACGCAACAAGCGCAGTTCCAACATATGTTTTTATTTTTGTTTTCATATTCAGTATCTTTTTAAAATCCAATGTTAACACCAAAAGTAAACGAACGAGTAGTAGGATAAGTATCACGATATTCAACACCAGGAGCCTGTACATTGCTGATATCAAGTTCCGGATCTAGCCCCGAATAACCAGTTATACAGAACAAATTATTACCTGATACATATACGCGAAGACTCTTCATGTATTTGTTATTGCGTATCGGAAGAGTGTAACCAATAGTCAGATTGCTTAATTTAACAAAATCACCATCTTCCAGATAATAACTTACCACTGCCTGCTTTTGTGCTCTCGACAAGGTGTATTCTCCACCATAAGGAGCATTGAGCACACTCTTGAGTTTATTCAGGAATACTGCGTTATTCTCGTAGAAAGCGCGTGGAGAGTTGAGTATCTTAAAGAAGAACTGACCAGTGAACTGTGCAGACAAGTCGAAGTTTTTGTAACGTAACTGGTTACTCCACCCTGCAAATAATTGTGGTAATCCGGTTCCAAAGTCCTGACGATAGTTTTCGTCAGCTAACATAGTATCATTCATTTCTTCTATTTCTCCGGTTTGGGGATTTTCAACTAAGAATACACCACGTTCAGAAACACCTACCGACTTAATCATATAGAAATGACCTAACTCTTTTCCTACTTCCATGTAGTGTGTGCCTTGTGAAATAGGAGCATCCAATCCTCCTGTAATACGGAAGTTAGCTGTTTCGTAAAGATCATTCGAAAGACTTACCAACTTATTTTTGTTATGTGAAGCAGTCAATGTTGTCTTCCACTCAAAGTCTTTTGTACGTACCGGTACGGCATTGATAGCTACTTCAATACCCGTGTTACGCATTTTACCTACATTAGCCAATGTTTGATTATACAAGTTGGGCGGCACCGGAACAGTATAATTCCACAACATATCCGCAGTGTGCTTCTGATAAACATCAATAGAGCCACCTAAACGATCATTCAGTGTGCTGAAGTCAAGACCGATATTGTATTCTGTTGATTTTTCCCATTTCAAGTCAGGATTAGGATTTGAAGTTGCTACCAGACCGGGTTTCCATTCTCCCTTATCATAGAAATACTGGCTACCAAAGCTATATTTCAACAATGAAAGATAGTTATCATTAGGAATAACACCCGTAGTACCCATACCAGCACGTAATTTCAAGTTATTGAGCCAAGAAATATCCTTCATAAATTCTTCTTTGCTGATAGTCCAACCCAAAGATATTGACGGGAATGTTCCCCATTTATGATTAGCACCAAAACGTGAAGAACCTTCGCGACGAATACTGGCAAGAATATTGTATTTATCAGCGAATCCGTAACTTATACGTCCGAAGAAACCTATCAATTTACTATCATTCTTATAACTACCCATGCCTGCTTTACCATCTTTCAAGTAAGCACCCAAACCCAAATTATTGTATTGGAAGAAATCGTTGGGAAAATCAGTATTATTAGCATTGAAGCCAGAGTTCTGCGTGTATTGGTAGCTATAACCTGCCAACGCATCAAAACGATGCTGCCCAATAGTCATTTGATAGTTGGAAGTAAATTCCAGTTCGTTTGTATAACTACTACCATATGATTGGTAAGCATAACCTGTATGTCCAGTACTGCGTTGATCGGGATAATCGGCAGTATAATAACCTTTATCATGTGCACCCCAAGTACGACGTGAAGCTCGAAGATTATTTTGCCAACCCTTGATAGGCTCAAATGTCAATGTACCGGTCATACGAGTCCATTCTGTTTTGTAATCACCTTCACGTTCTTTGTTCATAGCCACCGGATTGGCATATTCACTACGACCGAAATTCTCATACCAGTTACCATCTACATCCTTGATAGGCTCAGTGGGATTATGAATAATAGCTTGACGGTATTGGTAAGTAGCATTATTGGCACTATTAGTATGTTCGCCTTTGAGTAGGTTTACACTCACTTTCAACATATCATTCAAGAACCAATGCGTCAAGTTCATGTTTAGTGTAAGATCTTTACTATAAGTATTCAGAATTACACCCTGATCATCACGATAAGTAACATCGGCAGAATAAGTGGTTTTCTGCGTACCGCCGCGAACGCTGAGGTTATGATTATGAGAAAAGCTGGTACGTATAATGGCATCCAACCAATCGGTATCATAACCTTCATCCGTGAAGTCGGTATAACCCTTACGAATCTCTTCGGGACCCATAAAGTCATGTTTTTTACCAAATTGAGACAATGACATGTACCCGGAATAGTTGATAGAAGTTTTCTGTTCACGTTTTCCATCAACTGTAGTGATAAGGATTACTCCATTGGCACCACGTGTACCGTAGATAGCAGCTGCAGAAGCATCTTTCAAAACATCCACTGATGCAATGTTCTCGGGTGCCACTGTACTCATATCACCTGGAATACCATCAATCAGCACCAACGGACTATTGCTACCGGTCAGCGTAATAACACCACGCAAACGGATACTTGAACTGGAGTTCGGGTCACCACTACCTTTTGATACGACCAAACCAGCGACTTTACCTTTAATCAAATCGGCTGCATCGCTCACTTTGCCTTGAATAAAGTCATCTTTCTTCACGCTGCTGATGGCACTGGTAACATCACCTTTCCTTTGCGTTCCATAACCGATAACCACTACTTCATCCAACAATTCAGTATCATCAGCCAGAGTAACATCGATCTTTCTTTGGCTTCCTACTGTAATTTCTTGAGACTTGTAACCGATGTAAGATACAATCAATACCGGATTTGTTCCTTTCACCTTTAGCGTATATTCACCATCAACATTGGTAATAACACCATTGGAAGTTCCCTTTTCAAGAACATTGGCACCAATAACTGGTTCACCTTCCTTATCTTTTACAATACCTGTGATTGTTACAGTCTGTTGCTGTACAATCTGAGTCTCCATAGCTTCTGCCATTTCCGGAAATGCAAATGCCGGGCTAACACTGGCACCTGCTGCAAGGAAAAGACAGGTTGTCGCCTTTAAGACAGCTTTGCTGAACAAGGCTCGTTTTTCATGTGTTTTCATATTACATTTTTAATTAAAAGGTTAATATTTTATTACAAGTTACAAAATCTTAATTTTTAAAAATGGATTAGTTTACTTTCCATTCAATAACCCCACCCGATGCACCTTTTTGCAACTGGGCAGCTATTTTCAGTCCTGTCGTTTTCACCGGTTTGAAATCAAGGCTGTTGTAGCAGTCTTTCTTTACCGTATATTCATTCAAAGCTTCTACTTCTTTCCAGCTTTTGCCATCTTTATAGTAGAGTTTCCAACTCTCCGGCACCCGGAAATCCCCGTCATAATGATCGAAATCCAGCCAGTACACTTCTACGTTTGAAATCGTATAAGGTTGGTCAAATTGATAAGCCAAAGTTTCCTGTGTTCCATTTCTCAACCACCAGTAGTGATAAGGTTTGGAAATATCCGATGAACGCTTCGGTTCCCACTGGTCATTCACACCCCATGCCCAGGTTTCAATTGAAGCAGATTCAGGAGCATCTTTCTGGATAGGAGCTTGTATCATCAAAGTATGTGCCTTGCTGGCGATTGTTGGCTCTGGAGTAGGACGGGCATATTCCGCAGCTTCAGGAATCCACACCGCCATCTGGTCGGCACCACGATTGTTCCAAGTGGAATAAGGAATGGCTTTGAAAGGAACATCCTTGACGTTACCATCTTTTTCTATTTCCTTAGCTGTACCAGTCAACACCATGACACCGTTTAATAAATCAGCATCGTAAGTTGCTACCATTGAAGTACCGTCAGGAATAAACTTATTAAAGACAATGCTGTCAACCTGATCTTTACCTTCCAGGCAGAACATGATTGGACCACGCTCAATAGCAAGCTTACCACGGTCATCTTCTACATTATCATTCGCTTTCACACGGCGGACATCCATCGGGAAATTAATTTCTACAACATCTCCAGCCTTCCATTCGTAGAGAATCGTAGCATAGCCATCCATCTGCTCAGCATTTACTTTCTTGCCATTAATTGAGATAGCGTAAGCCTTTGCCTTATCAGTAAACGCATAAAGGTCTGTAGGCACAGGAGCATCCTGTGCCCATCCCGGAATACGAACGCGCAAAGCGAACTCCTGTTCCTTTTCGGGAGTAACGGAAATGCTGACTTTACCATCCCACGGATAAGTTGTGGTCTGTTCCAATTTTATATTGTTAGTTTCCGTATTCAATTCGGCTTTACTCTGGATATAGAGATTGACATAAATATCATTGCCCTGAGTAGCATACATATAGAAAGGTACGGAAGCCATGAAACGCGTCACATTACCCGGACAGCAAGCGCAACCAAACCAGTGCTGGCGTTCATGTTGCCCCATAGACTCAAGTGGATTATCATAGAAAAATTTATCGCCACTGAGTGAAACACCCGAAATAACTCCATTATAAAGAGCACGCTCCAGTACATCGGCATACTTGGCATTGCCCGTAGCCAGGAACATGCGGTGATTCCAATATACATTGGCAATGGCAGCACAAGTCTCACAGTATGCGGTATGGTTATTCAATTCATAATTAGGGCCAAATCCTTCACCTTGCGGACGTGAACCGATACCACCGGTGATAAAGAGCTTTTTACTTGCCATATTTTCCCAGATACGACTTAAAGCATTGAAATAAGCGGTATCCTGAGTTAATGAAGCTACATCGGCAACACCGGAATAAAGATATCCTGCACGTACGGCATGACCTACTATTTCATCTTGTTGCAGAATAGGTTTGTGATCCTGGCTGTATTCGCTAAGACGATGTCCGTCTGTTCCTCTACCGGTTTCCTCTACAAAGTATTTAGCCATCTTCAAATACTTTTCATCACCTGTCACCTTATATAATTTAGCGAGGGCCATTTCAGCGATAGGATGACCGGAAGGAACATGCTTTTGTCCTTCATTCGGACCAAAGACCTGACATACTAAGTCGGCATTCTTGATAGCTACATCAAGGAGATTACGCTTCCCTGTTGCACGATAATGAGCAACGGCAGCTTCATACAAATGACCGCTATTATAAAGTTCATGACTATTAATCTTTTCCCAACGGCTCTTTCCCCACCAACCGGAAAGGCGATAGCATTTATTAGTAACGCAAGTGGTAAGATAGCCATCCGGCTCCTGAGCAGCAGCAATCAAAGTAATAACGCTATCCAGATAAGCATCCAGTGCTTTATCATACTTCACAGCCAGCGAATAAGAGGCTCCTTCTATAATCTTATAAGGATCGGTATCATCAAAAGAAAAGTCACCGCGATGTTCTCCCTTCATCAGACCACCGGCTATGGCAAAGTTATCGAAGCGCCCGTTCTTCTCACATTCTTTAAATGCGGAAGGAATAGAAACAGTACGGTTCGTTTCAATGCGTGGAGTCCAGAAGTTATCATTCAGGTGAACTTGAGTAAAGGGAACTTCTTTTATCGGTGCATCGGGCTTAACGTAGGAATTGCTGCAAGCACTCATGCCCAGAAGGGCAATGCTACCGAAAAGGAATTGAATTCGTTTCTTCATCATACTATATATGTGCTTTTAAATCATTAGCATTAGTGTACGGCAAAGGAAAGGGATTTCCTGTTAACAGGATGAAAAAATAATCTATAAGGATAAAAGAATAGTCGAAGCACGAGGCTCCAAAAGAAGATTTAGATTATTGTTTTATCCCATTGGACGATATTTTAAATTTCCCTCGTTTCACATCATCTCTTCACTTTCTCCTTACTTTCTCCTTACTTACTCCCTACCTTCTCCCTACCTACTCCTTCCTATATACAAGGAGAAGGTACAAAGAAGCTACGCCCTAAATACGAGATAAATACAGACCAGATAAGCACACGCAAATGGATGAAAAAATAATCCAATCGAATACAAAAATACTACAAACGGCCATTGAGAAGGCCATAGAAAGGCATCTTTTGGACTATTCTTTTATTACATTATATTATTCAGTCCTTCCGTTCGCTCTTTTTTCTTTTACTTTGCAGACAGACAAATAAGAATTAACCGAATCATGAAAAACAACCTCTCGTTCAAATTAGTCGTTATTTCCTTATTTCTGTATTGCGGAAATAATTCACTCGAGGCAGCATCAGGAAAGAAATACGCACTGGCATCTCCTGACGGAAAACTGAAAGTAGAAATCAGTACCGGAAACAAATTATCTTATCAGGTGATGCACGAAAAGGATACAATTCTCTCTCTTTCTAACATAGACTTGGTTCTGGCTGACGGAACCGAAATAGGAAACAATTCTCAGGTAACAGGTATAAAAAGGAAAAAGATCAGGGATAATGTAGAATCCCCTTTCTACCGCTTCAAGGAGTTCGTTGCTGCATGCAATGAACTCGACTTGAAGTTGAAAGGTGGTTTTGGAGTTACTTTCCGCGCTTATGATGATGGAGTAGCCTACCGTTTCTATACCACACGTACAGCAGGTGTTACAGTCAAAGATGAAATAGCTGAATTCAACTTCAATCAAGATAATACAGCTTATCTTCCTTATACGACGAATGACAAAAAGCCGATGGCAATGGCTTTTCAAAACATATACGATGTTACCCCACTATCAAAGGCACAGCCAAAAGTAGCTTTCCTACCCGTTACAGTGGACTGCGGTAAAACCAAATTAACTCTACTGGAATCTGATCTTGAAGCATATCCGGGAATGTTTGTAGAATCTCAGAAAGATGGATATGGGCTAAAAGGTGTTTTTGCTTCCTACCCTACCCAAACAGATTTCTATCCCTGGCGTATGCAGGAGTATGTAACAGAAATCAGTGATTTCATAGCACGCAGTAGTGGGGCACGTACTTATCCCTGGCGCGTACTGGCTATTACAGAAAAGGATACGGATATGCCTGTCAATAATCTGGTGTATGCACTGGCATCTCCCAATCGCATAGATGACACATCATGGATAAAGACCGGAAAAGTAGCCTGGGATTGGTGGAATGACTGGAATCTGAAAGGTGTCCCCTTTAAGGCAGGTATCAATATGGATACCTATAAATATTACATAGACTTCGCCAGCAGGAATGATATAGAGTTTATAGTGCTCGACGAGGGTTGGTATAACCCGAAAAGCGGTGATATGCTGACTGTTATTCCGGAACTGGATCTTCCGGAACTGATTGCCTACGGAAAACAGAAAGGAGTTGATATCATTCTTTGGACAGTATTCAATGTACTCGACAAACAACTGGAAGCCGCCTGCAAGAAGTACTCCGAAATGGGTATCAAAGGCTTCAAAGTAGACTTTCTAGATCGTGATGATCAGACTGCTGTTGAAATGGTATACCGTATCGCTGATGCTACGGCAAAACATAAGTTGACACTCGACCTCCATGGCATTTACAAACCTACAGGTATCAATCGCACTTATCCGAATATCATCAACTTTGAGAGCCTGTTCGGTATGGAAGAGGTGAAGTGGACGGATATCAAGAATAACATGCCTCTCTACGATGTGACCTTCCCTTATATCCGTATGATGGCAGGGCCGGTAGATTATACTCCGGGTGCCATGCGCAATGCAACGAAAGCCGACTGGCGTGCCGTCTATTACTCACCGATGAGTATGGGAACCAGAGCACACGAACTGTCGATGTATGTGATTTATGATCAGTGGATAGGTTATTTGTGTGATTCTCCGACCGAATACAATAAATATCCGGATATACTAAGTTTTCTGTCGACTGTACCTGTGGTGTGGGACAAAACAGTTCCATTGGATGCTAAATTAGGAGATTATATTTTGGTGGCGAAACAGAAAGGAAAAGATTGGTATTAGGTGGCATGACTGACTGGACTGCGAGAACGCTGGAAGTCGATTCGGCTTCTTGGAAGCTGGCGTTTCTTATCTGGCTGATATTTTTAAAGATACTTCTGCATCGGGAGAGCAACCTAAACAATATGTATGCGAAAGAATGGAAATCACAAAAGATACTAAACTCTCCATTCCTC
>ERZ791618.13-NODE-13-length-102083-cov-21.810248_pt1 | contig 102083 bp, 160 predicted proteins | sample MGYA00510059_ERZ791618 | MGnify/ENA primary metagenome ERZ791618 (study PRJEB30046, sample SAMN00715159) | human gut metagenome | study: EMG produced TPA metagenomics assembly of the A metagenome-wide association study of gut microbiota in type 2...
CGATTATGAATCCACGTGGTAGATGCAGTTGTAGGTTCCAACTGGTGCACATCTTTCAGAGACAGCAACCAAGCTCAAAGTAAGCAGAGCGAAGACAAGAGCTATACCTTTGATGCGCTTAATAAGGTGCTTAACAGTCTGACACTAACTGAACAATAAGTGTCTGTTCATCCTCAAAGAGGAAAATGTTGAACTCTACAAACATGTAGACAACTCCATTAACTCTAGTTGTAATAAAGAGTTATTAATAGAGTAAGAGAAAACGAGGCGTTATATCTACGTAGCTCTTAGCATAGCTTATAGTCACACATCGTAACTGATGGCTATATTAATGCGCTTACTCTATTATTTTTTATTGCATTAACTAACAAATAAATCAATTATATGGGAACAAAAGTAATACTATTTATCATTCATCTAATATTAGGTATAATTAGTAGCATAATCTATCTAATATACTGTTATAAAAAATACGAGGTATTGACATTAGCAGATATAATAGCATCTTTATTAATATTATTTGGATGGCCAATTGTTCTATTAGCTTTATCTAGTCATTACTTTTTACTTTTTATGAGTAATCTTGAAGAGATTAGAATATTAGAGAAAAAATAACTAATAAATAATATCAAATTATGAAGAAAATAACTTGTATTCAGCAGTATGTAATAGATAATCTTATTGAAGATGAGATATTATCTACAAACAGTCTATTAGGTGCAGTTTCTAAAGTATGTTCGGAGGAACAGTTTAATAACATACTATCTATTCTTATTGAAACACCTATTCCTTGTACAGATGTACCTAAATTGGAGCGTAAGGAAGACTCAGGAAATAAAACAAACTTAGTAAGAATGAGTATGTTTATACCTGAAGAAACTAACACTTCAGCTAAACTAGACATAATAAAAATACTAAAAAAACAATTCAACTTTAGTCTTAACCAAACTAAAGAATATGTAGATAGTTGCATAGGAAAATATAGTATACTACCCAATATTATTCTACAAACGGAAGTAGATGAAGTTACTAAAAAATTAGAACCTTACAATGTAATTGTATCTACAGCAGTGTTTTATTAATAAGTTAATGCAGTAAATATTACTGCATCTATACTGTGAGAATCAGTGTCAACTTTGTGGGGCTTATATTCAGTTATTCTTTATGTAAAATAGGAGTCATGACCTAATAATATCATAACATAAACTGATATTAGTGCAGAGAAATCAAAGACAATATACATTTTAGTGCGATTGATGTATACGAGTAAAGGTCATGACAAGGTTCATGATTTAAGGGTGTCTTAAACGACAGGTTGAGAGCAACAACGTAAAAGCACAATTGCTAAGTCAGAGGAGCCCGTCTCTGACGCTCTTTAAGGTGAGAATCCTTAACAATCCTGTGGGGCTTATATCTCGTGTTTATAGTAGTGGTGTCACGAGTATTAGTGCAGACGTTAAAATCAGGAACAACTATATTAGACGGCAATATTACCTTCTTCCAGTCGCAAATGTCATATAGTTTAATATAGCCAAGTTTGTTTCGTCCTTAGATTTACAGTATATACCATTTGTTTATTTAATCATTGTTCGTTCTTAATTATACAGATTGATTAATTAAGCATAACAGTAAGCGTACTGTTGTCAGTATATTTATATGTGAATATAGATATACTGATTGCACTCAAAAGCTGGCCTTCACGTGGCGAGTGTGTTAAGTAATAGGTCTAAAAAAATCTTCCAGTTTTACCTATGAAAACTAACAGCTACTTTTTTATTAACTTTAAAAACTATCAATGTTATGGAAATATTTTTAAAAGCCTTAATAGCAACAGCTATGGTATCAGCATTAGCAGTATACTTAGGAATAATTACAGATTGGAAAGAAAGAGATATCAAAATAGGTCTTACAATTGCTATAATATGCGCAATAATTCTCCTAATAACAGTAATAGTTTTTAATTTAGATGCCCAGATGGCGAAATAGGTAGACGCTAAGGTCTTAAACACCTTTGACCATTGGTCGTGCGGGTTCGACTCCCGCTCTGGGTACAATTAGTAATTAACATTAAAATCAATTTATGATAAAAGTAATTAAATATTATGAACTAAACCGAATTAGTAGAATATTAGTAACAGCAATAATAACATATATTATTGGCATTCTAATTAAAAGAGAATATGAAGAGTCCAAAACTGTATATAATTTTGTAGATTTACAAATGAAGTACAAGAATTATATATTAGTTAATAAAGAGAGAAGTATTACTAATGATGAAGAATATAAGTTCACATTGCGTAATCCTATTACAAATCAAAATAGTACTGTATACGTAAAATACTATCTATATCATCATGTATATTTCGTTGGAGATACTATAAAATAACATTTTAATCAATAAAAGTATGAAAAGAGAAGAAATTAAATCTTACAAAGATGCTTGTAAAGTGATAGGTAGAAAACCTAGAACTTATAAAGATAAGCATTTGAATCTGTATGAACAGCTTAGTACAATTATAGCTGCTCTAAATTTCATTAGTAATGATAATAAACCTTGGACACCTAAGTTCGATTATTATTACATCTATTCTTGGTTGTATAGAGAAGATGAATATAATAAAACTGCGTGTTTGTTCTATTTGTATTCTCACGGTGGGTTAGGCACTTCCGGCGCTGGTGTCGGGGCTTCTCTGAAGATAAAAGAAAGAGAAGATGGAAATTACATAATGGAAAACTTTGAAGAACTACTCCAAGATTGGTTTTGGGGAGATTAATTACTAATTTTAAAACATTATCAAAATGGAAAATGAAATGATGGCGAGACCTAAACCGCCAAGAATAATAGTTTGGGTAGTATTAATAACTCTTGCCTTAATAGGCATGATGGGAGCAATAATTTACGCAGAGCGTGAAAACATTGCTAATTTCTTAAATGGTGTGAACCAAGAAGAAGTACAAGAAGATCCTCAAGTTATCATTGAGGAACCTGTAACAACAATACAGGATATTCTCGACATGAGAGAGCAAATGAGAGAAGATAGAAGAGTTGATAGTGTATTTTTAGCTATGCCAAAGGTAGTATTAATTGATATTTTGATGCAACATGGTACATCGTTGTCTATAAAAGACATGATTTACATATATGAATCAAACACATCAACGTATAACACAGTACTATCTGGAGCAAGAGCTCAAAAATATCTTGATGACTCTATACAAACTCATGTTATATCAACGGTTGTAAATGACTCTATTCAAAATTAAAACCAAACCTCCTGTTTTAAATGAATATTAGAGTCTAGTATACTCAGTCTGTGAAGATAGAGTATACGTCCTCAGAAAATGACAAGCATGTGGGGCGTAAGTATATACAGCAGGTTATCGTTTATCCTCATTTATACAGGTTAATTGCGCAACTGTAAAAAACGGGATTGATAGAATAGATGGTATATATGATCGTGCGGACGTTAAAATCATGTACTCCAATAAGATTTAGTTTGACAGCTATTTCTGCTTATGAGTTAAAACTATAGTGAGAGTCATAGTAAGTAACGATTGTGGTCGTTTATCTTTGTCTTATAACAAATGCTATAAACTATGTTGGCACTAACTTAATTAAATCCTGAGTGTCCAGGCGTCATTATTAACAATTTAAATTTTTAGAAACATGAAAAAGATTGGAAAATTTTTATTTGTAGAGCAATGCTTTACAGATACTGAAGAAACAAAACCTTGTATTATTCACATTGATGCAATTGACTGTATAACATGCACCAATATCAGTGGACTCGGAGAAGTTGTAGTAATAGAAACAGATAATACAAAAATTCTCTGCAACGATCCGGATAATTTCTTTACTGAGTTTGAAAACCTAATTTCATCAGAGGAAGAAGAATGGTAGTCAATAAAGTAAAAGAAGGTCGTAAGTTAACTGAAATAAAGTTCAGTAACGACCACTATCTTGCAAATCTATTAGCTACTACTAAAGTACTTGGCATATCGTTAGAACGAGCTAAAAAGCTATGTAGAACAGTACCGGGTAAAAGAGTAGAGGTTAATCCACCTATTGAAATTATCAGTAAATCAAATACTGATAAACTATTTGAAGAATTAGAAGAATATGAAATAGAAGTATCTATCAGTATTCCTAGTAAATAACTTATCAAAAGTAAAGTATGAAAGCAATTATTATTACATTTAAAGGAGAAATAAAAGATGAACATGCACTAGTAACATCTTTAGCATCAAATATAGCAAATAATACAGATGCTAAGAACGTAGATGTAAGTATCTTATCAGATGAAGATGTGATGAGTGCTATGGTAGCTAAATGTTTAACTCCAACTGATATAGCAGTAGATAGACCATCTAATCCGCAAATACCAGTAATAGAAGACTTCTGTAAGAAGATTGTTGCATCTATTGGTTCACCTGCTCTCAAGACACGAGAGCTATTGAATTCAGAACTATGTAAGTTCTTAGTACAACAGAATCGTGAGGTTATTAGTGTTCCAGTAAGTATTATTGCTAAAGTAAATACTACTTCTGCATATTACGAACATCGTAAGGTACTAAAGGAATACGGTTTATCCGCATTACCTGAGTTATTACGTGATGTTAATCCTATATTTAAATTTTACTAGTATGGCAAAGAAGAATAATGAAGAACCTCCAAAGGAATTTAAAAAGAAGCCAAAACATAAAAAAATGGAGCCCTATAATCGTAAGAAAGCATGGAAATAGATAATAATTGTCCTACACTTGATAATCATATCAACTGTAGTGAATGTACTCATGAGTGTAAACTCAGAATGCAACCAAAGAATAGTAAAGAAGTAGAGGTTCCGCCAGAGCCTCTACTCAATACTATATATTACTAATTTAAATTGTTAGTAAAATGGTGGATTCAGTCAACCTAAAGAACTATTTATAACCAAATCCCTAATGGAAGTTTAGCAGTTGCTAAACTGCTATTCAAGAGTACAACGGACTATACAACGGTCAACCAATTTATTGGTCAGTGATGAAGGAAACGGGTTACCTATGAATAAGAGATACGAATAAATAGGATAGTTCTTTTTAATTATTACTTAAATTTACTAAAAGATATGAGTAAAACAAAAAACAAATTAAAATGTCATACTATATGACTAACGTAATTATTTCTCCTACTTTACATGAGGAGAAAAGATTAGAAGCTATATCATACTTTAGTAGATGTAGCAAAGAAGCAGCACTAAAAATTCATAAAAAGAATAAGTATAAAGATGTCAAATTAAGGCTAAATGTTATAGCAGTAGCTATAATAGAGGCTAAAAAGAGATATTTTAATGACTGTTCTTTTATCAAGATTATATTATAGTGTTAAATAAATTTTATTGTTAAATCAATTAAACTGTATTCAAAATGGCAGAAAAGAAAATGAACATCCTCTTAGAGGAAGTAAATGGAGAAAACATCCAAGATGTAATCGCTAACTCTAGTAAAGTAACTGAAGACATTGCTACCAAGGCAGCTGAGAAGATTGCCGAACGTCGCAAAGAGAAGCTAACTAATGAGTTAGTTGCTATTGTACAGAAATGTGAATTTACAGTATCCTCTGCGGTATTGCAGGTTCGCCGTTCTAATCGTACAAACCAACGTATTAAAACCTACCTGAAGGATTTGTCTGCACTTGCTGAAGATATCAAGAGTGGAAATAAACCTGTGTCCGCATGGGATAAAGAAGCTCGCGAGATGAAGAAGCAGTACGATAAAGACCTTATCGAAATCGGTAAGAGTATTGACGAATCTCAAAAAGAATTGCGCGATATCTTCCCGGATTCCTGGCAGTGGACATACGATGAGTTAGTACCCGGTGTAAATCGTCGCTAACTCAAAACAAACAAAATAAAAGAGGTTCCAAGCTTAGAATCTTTGAATCAATAGCTTAGTATGTGAGTCGGAAATAGTTCTTTTGAACTCTAGGGCCTGAGGCATACAAGGACCTGAATTAACAGGTCTCATACAGAATTTTTAAATCAGTTATGGGGAACTACCGTGAACTACTGATCATAAGTCTGAGATCGCGACAATAAGATTGTCCTCTAGAAATAGAGAAAAGCCTTAGTCGTGACATCAAGTTTAGACTGAATAATATGAATCTTTGAATCGTTTAAAGTATCTATACTTTAACTATTATTCGTGTATTATCAAGATCAGTATAAGAGAACTAACCATTCTCAAGACCATAGGGTATATGACTTTGGTCGGTCATATACCCACATTGACTGTTAGGTCTATGAATCAGTCGTATGGACGAGGGTTTGATCCCCTCCAGCTCCACTCACTATGACGTCTAAGGTGACTTCTATTGCTAGCGTTTCCCTCGAAGTAAAATGATAGGAAACGCATATGGGGCTGAATGAATTTGACAGCGACAATGTGAAGTAGAATAGGTCAATACGCAGATAACTGGCAATACAAGTTATGTAACGGACTATACTGGTATCGCAGCGTGATAACAGAGTCCAACGGCTAAGCTAATGTCGTAAAAAGCCACATCGTGTCCCCGTGTGTAACAAATAGGTTGTAGGGGTTCGGAAGCATTCTCCTACGTGAAATATAAGCTTCCTGGAGTAAGGATAGCACTCAGATGGTAGAGCGGTGAGATAATATCAAAAGCTGGTATCGGAGGTTCGAGTCCTCCCCTTACTACAAATAAAAAATTAAGTTTAATCAATAAATTAATTTGAAATGGGATTAATGAATTTTATTAGACAGAATCTTCCAGAATCATGGGAGAAAGCTGCAACAGAGATGAGAATGAAGACTGAATTAATAACTCGTCTTCATAATGTAGTACCTCGTGCTTATAAGAATAAGTATCACTACAAAGAAGGAATATCTTATATTAGAAGAGTATTCAATACTAAGTGTGACATAATACATTTAGTAGATGCTACTGATATAGATATCGCTAAATGGAATGAATTAAGTAGTAAAATAAAAGAATACGAATATCAATGCGTGTAAGATATTTTGCTTGGTTTGACTCTAAACATGAAAGAACAGAGTTCATTAACTTGCTCAGATCAGCTAAGTCTGATATTGATGCAGTTAATAAAGTGATGCAAAAGTATCCAGAATTAACTTTATCAGAAGTATCTGGAATAGTAAATAACTTTAAAAAAGAAATTAATCAACCATGAGACTCAATCATCCTGGTATCTACAGAATTGTAGGTGAAAACTTTGAACTTCTTGCCAATATAATTGGAGAAGTTCCTTGTATGAGAATTACTTCTGCACTATTAGTTAATGACTTAGTACAGAAAGGAGAATTCACAATACTACCTGAAGAATCTATTGAAATTCAGAGCGTATTAGCAAATCCTGACAAATTTGTTTTTCTAGAGTATGAATACTCAGAAATATGTTCATTACCATCTTATCGACAATCGATACATGGTACAAAAATGCCTAATATAACTGATGAACAGTTAAAGACATTTACTAATAAATACCTCGAAGATATTGGAATATATGGACGAGGTGTAGCTGCAACTAAAGCTTATATATTAGAAACTACAGGCTGGTCATTAGCACAAATTAATGTAGTACTAATGAAAATAGCTAAAAGAGTAAAGCAGCAATATGGTAGTTTATAGTTTAACAAACCATATATATACCACTTGGGGAGTTAAGTATAGTTCATTTAACTGGCGTCCTGAGTGGTATACCTTTTTAAGAATACAAAAAAGGGAATTAAACGAAATAGAATTTCATGAATCATATAGGATTAAAACTGTAAAATATTTAATATTTTGGTTTGATAATATGATAATACAAAAGATAGGAGTAGATAAAGATTTAACCTTAAAAGTACGCATAAGAATATTATGTGGATTAATCAACAATACTCCTGCTAGTGTACTTACTAGACCTATGAAAATAGAATTCATGGAATGTATATGGGATACTTATAATAAATTCTACAAAGATTGGTATGAATACTATTGTAAGAATGTACTAGAATTGCCATTTTAAGTCTATAGAGTCTTAGTTGACTCTATAGGCACACTAAAGCCCGTAATTATGACAGATGAAGAAAGACAACAGCTTTTAGATCTGATCAAGCAGGCTAAAGAAGGTAAACAATATGCCTTCACACAGCTTTATAATCGTTATCACAGAATTATATACAATACTATATATAATATTGTACACAATAAAGATGTAACAGATGACTTAGTATCTGTAACGTTTACTAAAGCTTTCTTTAAGATAGCTAGTTATGTTAATCATATTTCATTTGAGATGTGGTTAAAAACTATCGCTATAAATAGTAGTATTGATTATATACGACGTACCAAAAAAGAGAAGTATGATTATGAATTAGATAATGATAATAACTGTCTACAGGTAAGCAGTTCGGCCGACAGCTCACCAGAAGATGTTTACATCTATCATGAGACAGATAGTAAATTATCAGATGCATTAAACAGGCTTCGCTATAAGTATAGGTATATACTTGAACTACGCACAGTTCAGAATCTCTCTTACAAAGAGATTGCTGAGCATCTTGAACTCTCTGAGTCTCAAGTGAAATCTCGCCTTAACAAAGCGAGAGAGAAATTAAAACAATTGTTAAACTAAAAACATTTACTAATTATGACACCAGCAATTATTGGTCTACTAACTGTAGCATTTATCCTTGCGCGATTATTTCGTAGTACAGGAATGTGGTGGAAACTTGTTTTCGCCATTATGGCTGGTCTATTAGTAGGTATTTTGAGTAAGGAAGTAGTTAAGTCAGATAATGATAAAACTACTTCTCTTACTAGTTTAGTTAGCACCATGAGTAATGATGATGCTTTAACATGCATGCAAAGCTTAGTAGCTACAGTGACAGAAGGTACTACCGTTCGCCTTACTGGGGTTGCAGGTTACATTGTTAAAGAGGAAGAATTATTCGATGCACTAACTAAAAATAATACTTTTACTAATAGACGTGACTCACCAGAAATAGAGGATGATAGTTAACTCTTAAACTAATCTATCTTTTTAATTGTACTTAATAATAATTTTTTATTTTAACACTTTAAACATTATCAAAATGGCAAAAGAAATGAGTAAGGCTGAAAGAAAGGCAGCCTTGAAAGCAGCAAAAGCAGCAGCAAAAGCTGAAGCTAAAGTAAACAGCACTGAGAACAAGAAGGAGGAAGCTAATCCTCAAGTAGATAACAAGCCGAAAGATGCTAAAGTAGAGGATGCAAAGAAAGCTCCTACTACAGCTAAGGAAACTAAGGTTCAGGCGAAGAAGGATGCCCCTAAAAGTCCGGATAAGCCTAAAAAGAAGGAAGAGAAAATTCCTACAATTATTCCTGAAGATGCAACAGGTAAGAACAGCCCTGAAAAGAAAGCTGTTGAACGTGCTGCAAACCTTATCACAGGAATTCCTACGGCCGGTATACCTATTGGTTCAAGAGAATCATCTGTTGATGGTAAGGCTATGTTAGCATTTGTAATGCAACAGCGTTATGCTAACAATGAAGAACTCAAGAAGCAATATCCTGAGTTATATGCAGACATCAATCGTAGCATTGATGTAGTTACTTTGTTAGCTCTTGTCGATGTACGTCAAGACTTGTTCGACCGTGGTGAACGTGGCGAATTGCAGTTACAGATAGCTGCAGACCAAGTATTACCGCTGCAAAGTATGGCAGAAATGCTAGGTATTAAACTAGCTCCTGCTAAAGCTCTGCCTGGGAACGATGGACAAATGTCTATTAACTTCTCAGAAAGTGAAGTACCTACAGAACTTGCAAACAGCAAGCCAAAAGTAGAAATTCCAGAGCTTGATCCTAACAAGATTGCTAATGATGAGGAATTGAAAACTGCCCTTAATTACCTCATCTCTAAAGAGAAAAATGTGGCAGAAAATATAGTTAACACTGTAGAATGGTATCGTGTATATCGTGGCCTGAAAGAAACTGATGCAGATAAGAAGCTTGCATTAGACGAGAAGACAGTTACAGATTGGATCAATGAGATATTCTCTATTATCCAGCCTACAGCTATCTTGCGTGGTTTAGGTCGTGCTGTATACTTATATACTTCACAGACAGGTTCACCGTGTATGGCTCACTCTATCATGCATACGCACATGTCTAAAGCCGGTTGGAGTGAAGAACAAGTAGCAGAAGCATTACGTGCTTTAATTGGAGAAAACTTCCGCTATAAACTGAAGGATGATCCTGAAGCAAAGCCGGAAGAAGATAAAGCAATTAATGCTATTACTGGCTTACTGGGCAATGACTACATTGATAAGTTATTTGCTGACTATACTATTACTACTGATGGTGTAGAAGACAGTAAGAAGACTGAACTTGAAGCTGCACGTGAAGTTGCCCGTAAAGTTCTAGGGAGTATTCGTACCAATTACTTTGACAAACAGAAGGAGACTCCTACGCTTGATAAGATGCGTATGGTTGTAGGTCAGATTATTAATTTGTATCGAGACCCGGCTGATCGTCTTGCAGAGTATTGTCAAGGAGATTTAATAGCTCCAAAGGAAGACGAATATCCTAAGAATGAAGAGAAATCTGAAGGGACTGAAAAAAAAAACTAAACTGGTTTAAAAAGTTTCTTTTAAAAATTCATATCTTAGAAGAATAACCATTCTAATAAATATCATATCAAATGAATAATAGAATGTTAACTGTAGTTGGAATGTTTGTTGTCAGTGTATTCATTGGTAGGCAAATGTTCGCAACTACAGAAGTTATACAGGCGCAGCCTGTTATACCCTCTATAGTGGAGTTACCTAACTTCCCTAAAGTAATAAAAGAGGAGAAAAAGTCTGTAGATGAGATAGATGTCGAGGTAGACTTATCTACATTAGAAGTATCTGTGAAAGGAACAACAGACGCAAAAGTGAATGTAAAAACTACTGGTGAACCAAAGCCGGTAGTTAAGTGGAAAACTAAAGTAATAGAGAAGACGAATTCAACAGGATATCCGAAAGTAAAAGCTATAAGTAAGGTATCTGATGACGAATCACCGACAACTCCATTAACAATAGTAGATAAATATGAACAATAAAATTATACTTCAACAAATGATACGTTTATCACGTATTATTAAGGACTCAAGAGAAGCAAGAGCTAAATTGAATTCTATTCAAGCTCAAACTGAATACTTTATAGTAGAAGGTAATCAGTCTACTTTTATTAGAGACCAAGCTAACAGTAGTATAACTAATTGTTTATATGTAGAACAGTACTTACGTTCGTCTGTAAGTAATGCTTGTAAATGTTTGGATGGTTTTGATGCTTCAAAAATGGAGCCAATAGACTACATCAGTAGTAGTGATGTAAAAAATAAGTTTGTCGACATATGTCTAGGTAAGAAAGTAGTAGCTTCTATTAATCTTACCACTGGTGAAATAATAAGCATCAATACACCAAAACAAGGATTAACGGCTAAAGATGACAGCCCTACGGTAAAAAGTTAGTGATAATAACCGTATAATAAATACTATAATTATATCACAGTTCGAGAGGAGCAAAACTATAGCGTAAATCACTCCGAGGAAGTCATGCGGTAAAGTATACAATAATACTGGTCGCACCTGTCAGGGAGCTTGGAATCATTTCTCCATGGCCCGAAAAGTTACATGACCCGAGAATATGTTAGCAGCTAAAACTGTGAGATTACTCAAAAGGTAGGGTGTTAGCTTATGTAATTGAAAACTACATAAGAGGGGATGAGCGTGTACAATCCTCATTAGGAAGTGAGAACCGTTTGGGGACTTCTAAAGACGCAGTACTAAAGAGAAGACACACTGAGTACTAAACAGTACAAAGGGAACGAAATCCCTATATCCGTATTAGTTTATCAAAAGCAGAATCAAAAAGGGATATAAACACGATGACGAAACAGGAGCAATACGGTTCCTGACTTATTCCTTTGGAAAGAATAAGTAAAGCCGAGAGGCAAAGGTTAGTTTCACCTTAAGAAGCAGCCAGCTCGTGGAAAAAAAGAGATTGCAGATAACGCATTACCGGTCTCCAAAATCGGTTAACAAAAGCGCTACTGTGCGTCCAGAAAGGGAAACAGGCTAACTCTAGTGTTCAGTACACATCAGCTGTGATGTAATATGCAATTGTGGATATTAGAACTTGTACTTATGAAGGGAGTAAATTACTAATACTAATGTAAGGATAACCGTGTTATGGTACATACTTATACAAAGTAAGGATATGAAAGCTGGAAACGCAATGATCCAAGAATTAAACATGCAAACGTTAAAGCTTGACTGATTATCGTGGAGCAGGAGCCAATCCTGTACATTATCGTAAATAGTGTGCTGTAAAAGAACTTACGTATAAGGGATGAGGTATATGAGATTGATACCGTCTTTCAAGTCTAAGGTGACTCATGAGTTTTGTCGTGTAGATGAGTATAATGTATGAGAAATGACGAGACTAAAACATAATAGTCTAAAATGCGAGTATGAGGGCGCTATAACCCTGAACTTAGAAGCGGACACCTTTAGCAAGTGTTATTACGTGGTAATAAATAAGATTAGGAGATGCAGAGGAAACTCCTTGTAAAAAACGGCAGAGCTTAAGCATTTCAAGATATGTAAATGCCTTTGATTTATTATACTGGTTCACACCAGAATTTTGGATAATAAACATCGTTATGGATTAAGGAAGTAAATAGAGTTATTAAAGATGCTTTAGGGTTAGAATCCTAAAACCAGTTTAGTAATAATTATAGTATATGATGATATACTTAATGAATCAACTTTACTTACGCTGAATAGAGTCAGCTATGATAAAATGAACTCTAATTGTTTAACTTTTAACTAATTGGGAAGTCCAATGATAGTACAGAGATTTCAAACTACTATTGTAAAGTAGGAGTTAAGGAGTACGAGTCACCCCGACTGCCAACCGACATTGCTGACTGTTAAGACACTCGTAAAGTACAATGCGCAACATTGTATGTGAGAGAACGCTGAGTCGTTAGTTACCTGTGTTGTTTCTTACACTGTCTCTGTAAGGGCAATAGTACACTTATGATGAAAGTATTCCATAAGCAAACAAGGAGACGATGATAGGTGGAAATCCTAATGTTCGTGCAGTATAAACAAACAAATCCTGGAAATGGTATAGATGGGTCATGCTATAAGCAATGAGTCTATGATTTTAGTAATGTTAGATTAAACAACCGTAATTCTGACGAATTTCGATAATACCGGACATACTCAGTAGGTTCTAAGGAACTGATGATAAAGTGGCTTATATCGCATCTAATCGCGTTATACGCTTACGGTGAGGGGTGCGTTAAGCATCGAAGGAATTGAATCTTAACCGTCGAAACGGGACGTTAAAACAAAAAATATCAGAAATTATCAGAAGTAACTCACAGAGTATTTCTCATAAATTTTCAATTTATTATTTTTATGCTTAGTAGATTATGTGATTGAGTTCACCTATTCCAATTTTGAATAGCTATTAAATAATCGAACGGTGGAGAGATTTTATCAATTTTTTGTATAACTATGTTCGTATTGGTATATCAAGTACGGACTCAAAAAGGAACATTTTTATGGAAAATAATATTAATGGAGCTAACACTCCGGGTTTAGCAGCTCAAATTTTAGCTCGCTATCGGCAAACAGCCCAGAAGTTTGGGCCTTTCTTTGGACAGCAGATATTTACAATCGTAGCACAGACTCCTGACCTTAAGTGGAAAGAAGATGTAGCTACAGGTAAGAATACTTTCCGTCAGGAAGTAAAAGCTTATATTCTCAAGGCTATTGATGTTGAGTCAGTTAGTTTACTTGAGAAGGATGTTGACGGACGTCCGAAAATCATCTTGAATGAGAAGAAGAATGATCCATCATTAGTCTTTGAGCTTGCTGATCCTGAATTTACTAAAGCAACCCGGCAGAATGTAATTGAATGTATTGAACGGTTGAGTAAACCAGGCTCTAAGCCTATGTTCTTTACAGCTGAAGAACTTCCTATGTTGAATGACTTAACTAAGTTATCCAACCAGAGTGTGTTGAACTTCTATGAAGAGATGACACGTAAGTGTATGCAGTTAGCTGAAACTGTCCGTAGTTATATGGATATGAATCAGCGTATGCAGGTTGAGTATTTACGGCAGTGCGGTTTAGATAATCAGGAAACTGAAATTCACGTAACTGCTACGATTACTGAAGAAAAATAGTAGAAGCTTATGAACGGCAGACTTTCTTCATTACGTGTAGAACTTCTGCGAATTCTAATATGTTCTGAGCCAGCCATATTGTCTAAAATTCAGATTTGGAATGGAGGACGTACCGAAACGCCTAAAAAAGTAAGTATTAGAGAAGATGGACGGGTCTTTCTATTTTACGGAAGTGGGCCATTATGGTGGCAAAGATTATTTAATACTTATGAATCGGTAAGTATTATAGATGCTTCTATTAGTATAGCAGATGCAATTACTGGGTCAAATTCGACTCGAAATGAATATGCCTTTGACGAAATTACTAAAAGTATAATTGATGAGGCAAAGAAACGTAAGGATTTCGATTGTATAGTTGATATTTTGTTTGATTGTATGCGGAATTGTTCAGATGGGGAACTACATTCTAAATGGATTAATCAAGAGAATATCAAAAAATATGCAAGAGAAAATGGTATAACCAACGTTGAAGACGTTAACCTTGAAGGGCTTAACGGAATAGTTGGAATTAAGACTGGTGGACGGGTTATTCCTATAGTACTCGGCCAGTTAAGAAAATTTAGAAAATATTGATTTGGATATTATCTTAAAACAACATAATCTCATAGTACTGAACTGGGTACTATTTATAGTAATTACTGCTGAATTGGGCAGTTATTACTACACAGTTCCTTAGCTCAACTGAATAGAGCAACACACTTCTAATGTGTAGGTTATGGGTTTGAATCCCATAGGAACTACTACTGGTAGATGTAGTTTGGTCGAGTATTTAACATTTAAAAAACATTAATCAATATGAAATCAATTACATCAATATATTTGCTCGGAGATAAGAATAAAGGTAAAATCGGTCGTATTAAGGAAATTTCTAACGAAATTACTTTCTATTGGAATAAGATTAAAGAAGAAAATGTTATTCCAAAAGAAGCTAAACGTAATTATGACTTAAAAGCATTGCTTCAGAAGATTGAAACTCTATCTGAAGAACGCATATTATTAAAACTATATATGCAGTGTATTAATATGGGTTATAAGAAGTTTACTGAATTACCTAAAGATAATAACTATCTTAACATCTTTACTTTGTGTGAAAAGACTGAACAGTTATTTCACTTAAGTAAGATTAAGACTCTTGATCCGAAACTTAAACGTTCTAAAGGAAAGAAGAACCTAGATAAAACTGAAGAGCTTACTTCAGCTTATATTGCAGGTCTAAAAAATAAATTACAATTAGAAATTAACAAAATCAATAAAGATATTACAGATTTTAATGAAAAGGCAGAACTCAATATTGAAGCTCCTGCTTTATCCTTAGCTGCATAAATATGAAAGAAGTTAGAAAAGCAATTTATGTAAGAAAGAAATTTTGGGAGTCTAGTTCAGCTTATGAGAATAGAGTTAATATTCTTATAAACTGGGTTAGTAAACATCCTGAAAGAGAATTAAGTAGTATAGGTGTAGGTACTAATACTACTACCATATTTTATTGTGAAACGATAGAAGAAAATCCTACCATAATAAAAGGATTTTCAAGTAAATAACTTAATTATCAAAATTATGAAAAAGATATTAGCAAAGAAAAATAATAGAACCGGTATAAAGAATCATAGAAGTAATAAAAATAAGTTTCGTAGAAGCTATAAGGCTTATCAAATAATGACGGTAAGCAAGAAACCGGGTCCATCTGGAATCATTAAATATGATGAGAATGGGAAAGTAATAGAATTTGTAAAGTGGGCAGGAAATAAAAAACAATCTGAATACACTACTAAAGTAGCAAAAGATGCTATGAATGAAAACAAATCTATAAAACAATCTAAAAAAGAATTAATCAAGAATATTCTTATGAAAGCAGGATATGATCCTACAATACGATATACCCGTAAAGAGAAGAAACATTTTACGCGTATAGTTAAGAACAATATGTTCACTAAACCTAAGGGAGTTACGTTAACAACTGAACAAATCAAAGAGAAAATAAAAGCTGATAAACTTGCAAAGAAATCTATGCAAGCTAAATTTGATGAATCAGTACGTAATAATCCTTTAACTCCTAAAAAAGGTAAACAGATGGCTCCTAGTGCCGCAGAACTATCTGTTAAAGAAAAGCCTAACAAAAGAAACTTTCAATATGCTATACAGAGAAAATGCTCTGATAATGATATGAAAGTATATGATTTTGCTACTGGAAACTTTGAAGCATCTACTAGAGATGAAGCAAAGAATAAAGCTGCCAAGTTAGCTAAAAAGTATAAGAAAGATACATCATTTACAGGAGTAACTGTAAAGGATATTGAAGGAGATAATAGTATAACTTATTATAGTCGTAATAAGTTATTAGCAGCATAAAAACATAATATTTCTGTTTCCATAACTTAAACTGGTTTCTCATGTAGCTCAGTGGTAGAGCCGCTACTATGTAGTGTGATTGCGTTGGTTCGAGTCCAACCATGGGATCTAACTTTAAATACTTATAATATGATTATACGAGGAAAAATAGTCTACGTATATGATATTGAGGTATTTCAAAATATCTTTCATTGTTCGGTAAAAAATACAGAAACAAATGACATCTATAAGTTTGAGATATCAGAAAGGAAAAATCAACTAAGAGAATTAGTTAAGTTCTTTAAACAAGTAGATAAATACATTACTTGGGGAGATTATTATACTACAAATATTAACATTCCAGCTAATGTTATATTTTGTGGCTATAATAATTTGCATTATGATAATCCTATAATTAATTATATAATTGAGTATGAGGATAAATTAATGCAATATAATATACCTACTATATGTAGTTCTATATTTAATCTAAGTAAGACCATAACTACTTCAAGCGAAGATAACATAGATGCATGGAAACATTGGAAGTATCAAATATGGTTTGATACTTTTGATATTCTTACTATGTTATATTCTAATAAACTTAGAGTAGGTTTAAAGGAAATACAAGTAACAATGCAATATCCTAATGTGCAGGAATTTGTATGTGATTGGACTAAACCTCTTCCTTTAGAAGATTTTGACTCTATGATAGATTATAATATCAATGATATTGAATCTACCTCAGAATTACTAAATAGATGTAAGAAAGATGTTGATTTACGAATCGCTATTGAAGATGAATATGGAGTAAGAGTACTCAGTAAAGACGGTGTAAACATTGGAATGAAGATTTTAACTCAGAAATATCTAGAAAAGACAGGTTTAACTTGGCAGGATATTAAAGACTTAAGATCTCCAATGAGCGTAATACCATTGAAAGATGTAATATTACCATTTATTAAATACGATAGTCCTATTCTGCAAAGAGTATTAGATGATATGAAAAATCAGATAGTATCTCCAGGTAGAAAAGGATATGAGAATAAGTTTGTATTTAATAATTTACGCTATTCTGTAGGAGTAGGAGGTATTCATTCTGTGAATAGTCCTGAGATTATTATTCCTAGAGATGATGAAATGCTTATAGATATAGATGTAGCTTCACTATATCCAAGTATGCTTATAGAATATGAATTCTATCCTAGACATTTAGGTAAAGAATTTTTAGAAGTATATAAGCAAATCAAAGATGAGCGAATTGAAGCTAAACACAATGGTGATAAAGTAAAGAACGAAACTTTAAAGTTAGCTTTAAATGGTTTATCAGGTAACTTACAGAATGAACATAATTTCTGTTATAGTCCATTTGCAGTAATGCAGATTAGAATTAATGGACAGTTACTATTACTTATGTTAGCTGAAAAATTAACTCAAATTGGATGTCGAATCGTCCAAGCAAATACTGATGGTTTATTCGTCTTACTAAAGAAAGATGCATATTCTAAAGTAAACAGTATTTGTAGAGAATGGGAACAGCTTACTAAACTTACCTTAGAAGAAGATCGTTTTAAAGCAATGTATCAATATGCTATTAATGATTATTTTGCTATTACTGAAGATAACAAAGTAAAAGAAAAAGGAATGTTTATTACTGCTGTAAAATTAGGTAAAGGATTAACTCCAAAGATTATACCTAAAGCAGTAATAAGTTTCTTTAAAGACGGAATACTGGTCGAAGATACAATTAAGAATTGTACAGATATAAGAGATTTTCTAATGTCTGAGAAAACTGGTAAACAATGGCATGTTGAATATATGAACGAGGAGCAACAAAGAACTAATCGTTTCTACGCATCTACTAATGGTGGATACTTGTGGAAATGGAAAGATACTGGTCATAAAGAAGGTGAAATTATAACATATACTGAGCCATACGTAGGAGAACGTAGATATAAGGCTTCTGCAAGACAGTATCAGAATATGCTTACTGCATCTGGTGTTACTCTTCTAAATAAATTTGATGATAAACCAATTGAAGAAAGAAAGATTAATTATAGGTATTATATTATGGAAGCCTATAAGATAATCAGAGATTTAAAACCGTTACAATTGAGCCTATGGGATTAACAGAGGCTTATCAGATATATTTCAGATAAACCATAAGCTTATATAATATATAAGACTATGATTTTAGAAATAGACACTTCTATCTTAGATAGAATACCAACTTTATCTATTAATCAATTAGTATTCCTAACACTTGTATTGAATGATATCAAAACAATCAATCAAGACATTCAGAGACTTCTCAGCCTAGTTAATGAAGAAGAGATACAAGAGTTAGAGACTCAAGGTTTAATCTCTATCCAGTATGATAGAGATACCCAAGTCATAAGTAAAACAGAGAAACTAGAGAAACTTCTTAAAGAAGATAAAGCTATGTTTGATATGTTTTATGACCAATTTCCAGTTTATGTTATGAGACCTGATGGAACTAAGGGATTTCTCAGAGCTAACATAAATAAATGTAGAAAAGAATATAATCGCATTATAGGTAAGTCTAAAGCAATGCATGAACACTTACTTAAATGTTTACAGTACGAAATAGAAGATAAAATGCGTACAGGTAAAATAGGTTATATGAAAACTATGTGGAAATGGCTCACTCAACATGAGTGGGAAACTATTGAGGAACAAATGAAAGTAGAAACTCCTAACCAAGATTATTATAATTATGGAGCAGATATCTACTAAAGTACTAACATTTAGACATATATCCTCTGCTACTAATGAAGCAGTAGAATATATCCGTAAGAGAAAGAATCATGAGATTGTTTCTTTACGTACTAGATGGAGTAAGTTTAATAAATCCTGTATGGGAGGCATTGAACCTAATACTATATATACTATTGTAGGTATATCTGGTAGTGGCAAAAGTTCATTTGTAAATACGCTTGAAAGTGATTTAATAGACTTAAATTCTAATCAGGATGTAGTAGTACTTAATTTTTCATTTGAAATGTTAAGTTCTAGACAAGTAGGTAGAAAATTAAGTAGTAAGTTAAGGCAAACTACTGCTCAGCTATATAGTTCTAGTATTGTATTAGATAATACACTATTAAAAGAAGTAGAAGAAACTTCTCAACAGATAAAATCATATCCGATATATTATGTAGATACACCGGGTACTGTTGCAGATATAGCATCTACCATTGATTACTTTTACGAAAATAAAGCTAAAGGCAAAAAATTTGTGATCATACTTGATCATACTTTACTTGTTGAAGGTCAAAATCGTGAAAGTGCACTACAAGTGATTTCTGATTTACAGAAACTGTTTATTAGAGTAAAAAAGTTTCCAGATACTACAATAATACAGTTATCACAGATGAATCGTAATATCGAAAATCCTGAAAGAATTAATAATCCATCTATGCATTATCCAATGCGTAGCGATATATCTTCCGCTGATACTATTTTTCATGCATCAGATTACGTTATATGTATTCATAGGCCAGAGCTACTCAATATACAGAGTTATGGACCAAATCGTCTACCAGTAAGAGATAAAGTTTATTTGCATATTCTAAAGAATAGAGATGCAGGTGAATGTTCTATACTTGAGTTTGATAATGACCTTAAGTACAATAATTTAATTGAAACTATACGAGAAGAAGAACCAGTAAGGAAGATTTCGTTTAGTAATAACAATTAAAAAGGCTGAAAATTATGAAATCATATACATTTACATTACCGAAAAATACTAAGAGTGCAAAAACATATAAGGAGTCTTTAATGGACCGAGTAATTAACGCTTATCCTTGGATGACTGTAGAAAGTAAGAGTGATTATCCTTCTTGCAGTTATGGCATCGAATATGCTGGTGCAGGTGATATCATTACTTTAGGTTTAAGTAAGACTCATAATATTGGATGGTTGCCGAAGGAATGCGCTAATTGTCCGTTTAAGTGTTGGGGAGATAATGTAATTAATTTCGACTTAGAAACAGAATTCTTCAAGGCTATTAATGCACTTGATATTTATGCAAAGGAACATTGTCCGTTTGATGTTGACTATGACTTTAAAGATGAGTTTGGTACTCCGGTTAAAATCTTTGATAACTTCGTACAGATTGGTTATGAAGTAATTCCTATTGCATTTGGTTCTTTGAACTATTTAAAACCGAAGACAAAGAAAACTATTATCGATATCACGATTAATATTAAGAAACGTGGTTTGTTTTAATTAAAATATCTTATTCCATATTATCAGAAATTATCAGAACTTTATCAGAGGAATACAAAAAAAATAAAAGCTTTTATGATTGTATTACCAAAAGAGAAAGTAAAAGCTAAAGTAGAAAATCCTAGATTTTTGATTTTATTTGGTAAACCAAAAGCTGGGAAAACTACTTTAGTTGCAGCACTGGATAACAATCTAATTATTGATTTAGAAGGTGGTTCAGAGTTCTTAGAGGCATTAGCTGTTCAAGCTAGATCTGTAAAAGATTTAGGTGATATAGCTAATGCAATAAGAGAGATTAAAAAGGAAACTGGTAAATATCCTTACAAATATATTACTATAGATAATGCTACACGTCTAGAAGAGATGTGTATGAGCTTTGCTATACAGCTTTATAAAGCTACTCCAATGGGTAAAAAGTACGAAGGTACAGATTTAAGAACATTACCTAATGGGTCTGGTTATTTATATATAAGACAAGCTGTAAGAAAAGTTATTGACATGTTCCGTGGATTATGTGATAACTTTATACTTATTGGTCATACTAAGGATAAGTTGATTAATAAGAATGGCGAAGAAATGGCAGAAATGTCGCTTGATTTAGTAGGTGCATTAGCAAATATTATATGTGGTGAAGCAGATGCTGTTGGCTATGTATATAGAAAAAAGAATGAGACACATATCTCATTTGAAGGAGGAGATAATTCCGTTATTGAAGCTAGAGCACCTCATTTAAGAGGAAAGAATATAGTAATAGCAGAGAGTGATGAAAATAACAACATTACTGCTTATTGGAATAAAGTTTATTTACCTGAATAATTAAAAATAAGATATTATGATATTTAGTACAGAATTAGCAAATGAAGTAAAGTTGTCAGATAATGGTAATAATACTAAATACCTAGAAGCGGGTATTCATGACAACGTTAAGTTTGTATCCGCAAAGTTTGCAGAGTCTCCTACAGGGAAGAAATTCATTGAATTTACTTTTGAAAAAGATGGTAAGAGTCTTGTTCATACTGAATGGGAACCAGCTGTTCGTGAAAGTGATACTGAAGAACAGAATCAAAGTAAAGCTACTAACCAGGTAACTCGTATTATGCGTATACTTAAGTGTTTCTATCCTAAGAATGTATTAGCGTTCAGTGGCAGTTCTTATAAAGAATTTGCTAACTGGGTAGTAACAATGCTTAATAGTGCTAATAAAGATATTTTACTTAAAGTAAAAATAGTTTATAATGATAAGGGTTATACTACACTTCCTAGTTATGTTAAGTTTGCTTCTATTGAACCTATGAATATTCCTATGGGTTTCTATGAAGAAGGTAAGAATGAAAGCATGATTAGAGAAATTACAGGTATCGATCAATTTACTAAGCCAATTGTTGCAGATAAGGAAGTTAAAGAGGTTAATCCTCTTACTACTACTGTAAGTGAACAGCCTAGTAATGATCTGCCTTTCTAATTTTGTAGATAATCCTATAAGCCGCCTACGCTAGGCATAATATAGCGATACGTGAGTAGCATGCCACTATGTGAGATAAGAAGCAATCGACGGTAATACGCCGAATGTGAGGTGTGACGGAGGCATCAAAATTCATAGAATAGGGATAGCATGCACTCACGTTTTCATGATAGTAATGGTTAATTAAGGTTCGATTCCTTAGCTATCGCTAAAAATATATCATATGGTTTACGATACAACAAAAATAAAAGATAATGTGAGTATTACTTTAGATTGGATATTATCTAAAGTAACTGAGTATGATATATATGCAGCGTACATTGGTAATTTTAAAGTAGGCATGATATATAATTCACCATTAAGAAAGGATAAGACACCTTCTTTTGGATGTTATTATAGTAAAAAAACTAAACAGTTAATGTTTAAAGACCATGGTACTGGAGAATGTGGTAATATAATTAAGTTTGTATCACTATTCACAGGACTAACTAACTATTCAGATATACTCAATGATATAGTTAATAAACTTAAAATTACTAATGATACGAAACTCGTTAGCTCTAAGCAATATATACCGTCAACCGAGACAGTAATTGGTATTGTAAGACAAGACTTTACTCTAACAGATATCAATTACTGGTCTCAGTTTAATATTTCTACCACTACTCTAAAGAGATTTGGAGTAAGTAGTATAAAATATTATCTATGTAACGGAGTTGTAAAGGGTATTTACAAGGATAGCAATCCTATGTATGCTTATAAGGTTTATAATAATTTTAAAATATATAGACCTTTAGCAGATAAATATACAAAGTGGCGTAATAACCTGACTGAGAACGACATTCAGGGGTTTAAACAGTTACCTAAAACTGGAGATATACTCATTATTACAAAGAGTATGAAAGACGTCATGTGTTTATATGAGATGGGTATTCCAGCAATAAGCCCATCATCAGAGTCTACATTTATCCCAGATAAGGCTCTAAACCAGCTTAAGAAGCGTTTTAAACGCATAATTATCTTATTTGATAGAGATACAGCTGGAGTTAAATACCTTCGTAAAATGAGCCTTAAAACAGGCTTAGAAGGAATGTTAGTCCATAAAAAGTTTAAAGCAAAAGATATATCTGATGCAGTTAAGCTTAATGGATTTGAAACTATTAAAAATTGGTTATATGAAGAAATTTATTAAAAAAGTTGGTTTTATATTATCTATTCCATTAGTTTGGTTATTAGTAATATATAATATACCTACTTTCTTATTAGACTATATAATAAACTGGTTACGGTCTACTAGTAATATGGCTAATATAATAAGGTGTTGGAAATTACTCAAATTTGGAGTAATTAGTCTATACAATAATAAAGACGTAACATTAGAAAGTACTATAAAAGCATATAATAAGGATGAATGGATTACATTTAATAGTACAAAAAAAATAAAGGTTAATGAGAAGAAAAAAATAGTTAAATAGTAAAGTACGAAATGCAACTCCAAATGAATATGATGGAATTAAATTTCGTAGTAAACTTGAAACTTATACATATAAAAAGCTGAAAGAGGCAAATATCATGGCAGATTACGAGATGCATCGATATGAACTACTTCCAGCTTTTACTTTTGATAATAAAAAGTATAGAGCAATGACTTATCTACCTGACTTTGTAGGAGATAACTTTATTATTGAATGTAAAGGATACCCTAATGAAGCCTGGCCTTTAAGAGAGAAACTATTTAGATATTACTTATGTAGTAACAATATACAGGTTGATTTCTATATAGTCCATAATCAAAAGGAGGTAGATGAGTTAATAAAAAAACTAAAGAAATGATACTATTTTATAGTATAATTATATATAAACTAACTAAAACTTTATACCATGAAAATCTGCGCAATAAGTGATATACATGGTCATTTAATTAATATACCAGAATGTGATGTGTTATGTATAGCAGGTGATGTAGTGAATTTACTTGCTCAGAGAAGTAACGAAGAATCAGATAAATTCTGGTCTATTACTTTTGTCAATTGGGTAGACAAATTACCGTGTAAAAAGGTAATTGTAGTTCCAGGAAATCATGATATTTATATAGAAAATCTTATTAATGATATTGTAAAGGATTTGAGTTGGCAAGATTTTAAGACTAAGATATCAACTTTAACTAATGATAAAGTAGTATTTCTTGTTGATGAGTTATATGAATATGAAGGAATAACTTTTTATGGAACTCCTTGGATAGCTCCTATACATTGGCAAACATGGGCATTTGAAGATATTCAGAATGAATACGATGAGTATATATGCCCATATGAAAAGATACAAAACTGTGATATACTTATTACTCATGAAAATCCTAATTATAATGAAAAGCTTGAACATTACTGTTTTGGTAAGTATAAGCATCATTTTTTTGGGCATTGGCATGATGGTATATCATATGGTCATTTAAATCAATATAATTGTAGTATACTAACTGACAGTTATCTTGAAAGAGAAAGACCTAAAATAGTAACTATAGAATTAAGTAAGAATGATAATTGATAAACCGTATTATGAAGACAATACGAGAATATCAAATTCTGCTATTGGTTGGTTCTTAAAGAAAGGACCACGTTTCTATCGAGACATGATAGATGGAAAGGAGGAGGGATTAAAACTTCCTCAGCTTGAAAGAGGTACTATGATACATGAATATATATTGCAACCAGAGGATTTCTGGAATGATTATGTAATTCTTGATTATGAAGTACCTAAAGTAAAACAACAAAAAGATTTCTGTGAGATTTATGCTAATTCATTAGAACTCATAGAGGACGATAAAAAGATTGCTGCATACAAATCTGCATACAGTAATTCAAAAAGCTCTGAAATCGTCTTAAAAGAAGCTACAGAGCTATGTAATCGTTATGCTAATTATATTAAAGCATTACAAAGTAAAAAAGATAATCGTAAAGTAATATCTTTTGCTGATTTAAATATGCTTAAAAATATTAAGAATAATATTGATAATCATAAGAAAGCGAAAGAGTTATTAGAAGATATTCCTGGAGTAGAATCTCATAATGAGTTTCATATTAACTGGGAATTACCTGTTGATGATTGGGTTGCGCCTTGTAAGTCTTTACTTGATAGATGTATATTCGATCATATAAATAAGAAGATTACTTTAATCGACTTAAAAACAACTAGTGATGTCTATAATTTTAAACATTCTGTAGAAGAGTTTGATTATTATAGACAGATAACTTATTATTTGCTTGCAATTAGTTGGTACATGAAAGATCAAGGAATTGATATTTCAGATTATGATTGTGAAGCATATATTATTGCTATTCAAACGAATGGTAATAATGAAGTGAGAGTATTTAATATGTTTAACGAATTAGAGTTAGATAGTCGTAAGGACCTCATTGTCAAAGCTTTAACAGAACTATCATATCATTATCAGACAGGTAATTGGGACCATACTCGTAAATATTACGAAAATGATGGAATTGAAGAATTATAATCCTAAGAGTTCTGAAGATTGGGCAATTGTTGCTAAGTATGATACAGTAGAATTTACTGATGAAGAAGATATAAATCAACCTACAGAAGTAGAAATAGATGGTATGGAGTAATGGATTAATTTTATTAGCTCCAAGAGTATTACCAAATAGAAAACCCTTAGAACATTCAAGTTTTATAGGCTTATATACAGCTATAAATAGAGAATACTCTAAGGGTTTTATATATTTAGTATTTAAACATATAGACGCAAAACAGGTTAAAGATTTAGAAGGATCTTTAAATAATACTAAATATTATTATAGTATGAAATTACTATACGTTAATAGTAAATATTTTATTATATTTACTTTCTATATAGATGATATTAATATAGAGGAATATAAAGAACATGGTAATATTGGTTTTACTATAGAAGATTATGCTTTAATTTTTATTTTTTGGGGTGATTTAGTTAAAGATATGCCTCAGTTTTATAATGAGGATATATTTGAATGTAAAAACAAATTAAATGAAAAGGACCTATTGTGAAATAGGTCCTTTATTTATTCTCCTAAAATTTGTTTCTAGTAATAATTACGTTTACTTTGAATATCTTTAAGTTCCCATAAATTTTTAAAAGGAGTAAGTTTCCATAGAGCTCTTTCAAATTCAGTCATACCTTTATATGCTCCTCTTTTTATTACTTTATTACTATCAAAACTTTCATCTTTAAATAGACTTCTTATAGTATTAAATAACATATTAGCTGGAGCAGACATAACTTCTGTAACATTTTCTATATAAGATATAATTGCAGAAGGACTTTTAACAGTTCTGGCTATATCAAATATATTATAAGGAGCCATAATTTCAAAAGAAGTTCGCTCTATTACATAAGCAAATAACTATTTTAATTTATTTTTCTTATCATCATCCGCTGAGCTCGATATTAGAGGTCGTAGTAATTGAGTAATAAGAAGCCACAAAGATATTTCTGTCGTAATCTTTGCTATATTTTCTCTAGATACTGGGTCACTTAAAAACTCTCTTCTAAATGCTAATAGAATATTTTCATTATGTTCTATAGCCTAAGTAAATATTCTATAAGGAGTCTAGAAAACCGCTTCTTTATATCTTCTGGTCTAATAATCTAGCTATCTACTCATTAGAAAACGTTCTTGAAGAATAACTGGTAAATACTACCTATGCATCATGACAAACTATCCTGCCGCATTAGCAAGAATTACAGATCTCTATAAATCTGTTAATTGTCCGTCTGCAGATTGAGATAACTATCTAGCTAAATATCCAATTTCATTTTTGACAGCATCTACTGCAGATTGATTTGCTGGATCTTTAGCTACCATTTCTCCTCCTATAAACTATATCGCATCTCTAAATGTTAATTTATCTCCAAAGTTCCAGTCCAGAACATCACCGGGTTTAAACACTTTTAATCCATATTTTTGCTTATATGCCTCTCTAGACATAAACTATCTATTACCATTCTCATCTATAACTAACTTATAGTTATGCATAATAGAACCAAGTATCTAGCCTTTAACAAAATGATCTTGCAATGTATATATACCAAAACCCCAATGTTTACTAGTCATATTAAGTAATTTATTCCTATTGGTAGGATTTAACTACATTGTAGCACCAACTTCAAAGTATTCCATACACTTAGTCATAAAAGGAGTATATGAAGTTATACCAAGCTTATTTGGTATATTTATTACCAAATCGCTTATCATATCTTTAAAAGCATAAGATGCATCTACTGGATTGTAATAACGCTAAACTAAAGAATTAACTATATGAGAGTATAATGCAGTAAAACCACCTGTAAGAGCGCACCATAAATTTAATGCTAAGTTTCTAACTGTACCTAAAGTTCTAAGTATAGCTAACATTTTAGTAATATTTATTTCTCTTGGTTTACTTATATCATAGTTAATAAGATTGAATATGCTACCTTTATAAGGCACTATACCAAATAATTTACCACTTTTATTATTACCGTAGCTTATAGTAACAGTTTGGTTCTTAATATCATAAAGATTCATATCTATAAAGGCCTTTGCAAACTTAGCTACATTGGTTTCATTCGTTTTTACCTATCCACTTCTATCTAAGTATTTTTTGCCTAATATATGAGATTTAAGTAACTCTACTTTAGGTTGAATTTCTTTTTTATATTTCCATTCCTTAGCAGACCTATAATATTCTATTACACTGCCAACAGCATCTGCTTTTAATACAGCAGGATTGTCTAATCTAGCAATATAGTTCTATGGTATAAGGTTAAGTCTTTCTCCATTCGGTTTATTAAGGGCTTTATTAAATCCTTTATCGTCATTACGTACAGATAATTTATCTTTAAACCACTCAGAGAATCCTTTAAATGGAGCAGATAGTTTATATAAACCTTTAGAAGCTCTCCATTCAGCACCAATATATCTGTATAAGCTACCAGATATTTGTGGAGTCCTATAAGGATATATTTTACTTAAATTGGTATATTCCGCATTAGCCTCAGCCATTGTCTGTAGTAAAGCATCATATAATGCTTTAACTTCTGGATTATTCTAAATTTTATTATATCTGTCCGAGGAATCGTATTTATCTTCCTTAGGAATCCAGTATTCATCTTTTAATTCAGGGTGATCTACCTGAGCTCGATAATAGGCTTCATTATAAAAAGGGCTATCCTTAGATACTTCTAACCAATTATTATTAGGTACTCTTTCGATTAAACTTTCATCCTTAGGAACAAGTTTAGTATACCAAGATTTAGGAACTGTTTTAATACTTACTCTACCATTACTATCCGTGCTTTTAATAGTATATGCATTAGCTTGTAGCCATAGTTGTGCAGATTCTGGGTCATCGTTTAGCAATGAATCATAAAACTTACGTTTATCTTCATACCACTATTTTGTAGGAACAGTTTTTGCAATTTCATCAAACTCATATTCCCCAGGAATAGTAGAAGCTTTCTTTTGTTTCCTTATTTGAGTCATTCTACGAGATATAGCGCTAAGTGCATTTTTAGTCCCTTGAGGCAGATTATTAGCATCTATTTCCCCAGTAGAATCTTCTCGAAACATAGACAATATGGCTCTTCTACGTTCCTATAATGCTGCGTACTCTTCTCCGTAATATTTTTTAGCAGCTTTATCTAGCATTTGATAAAACTTTTCTTTATACTATACTTTAGAATTAAGCTCCAGCCATTCATCTTTTTGAGCTTGTGTAAGCGTTTTATCGCTCATTACACGAGCTTTTTCTTTTTCATAAGCTTCGCTATTCTTAGTCAATACAATACCTTCAGAAAGCTTTTTATTAAGTTCCTATAGTTCTTCCGCTACCTATAATTGTATGCCTTGTTTTTTACGGCCATTTATATCATATATACTAGCTAACTATTTTTTTTCTAACTAATGCTTTTTTAATTGAGCTCTTTCTTGGGGATTTAATCTTTCTAGTCTAACTATACCGTAATTATCTCTAGCTTTATTTTGTAGATTGCGAATATTTATTTGTATAGATTCCCTTTGCTGCTGTGTTTCATTACTAAGGTGATTGAAAGCCTCATAATAATCAGCAGTAAAACGCCTTTCACAATGTTCCGACAGCCATTTATTTCTCAGTTTATTATATTCTATACGTATTGTTCTATTTTCTGGTAAATTTAAGTCAGTAATATCAATACCTAATTGCATACAAATATTATCCATCTCTTTTTTGTACGCTTTTTCAAATTTCCCATAATTTCTAGACCTTACAAAATATCCAGTAGTGTTACCATCATCATCTACCTCAAATAGCTATAGTTGATTATATTTATTAGTTTTCTATAATAGTTCTACTAACTAGTTTTGTTTAGCGTAGGTATCTTTCCTTACTTTTTCTTCGGCACCATTTATAAGATAAAAAATAGATTTTATACAATCGTCCTTTATCTTATCTCCAGCACCAAATAAATAAGTAAGGTAAGATATATCTTTATCGTAAGATGTAACATCAGTCTGTTCGTATCTATATATGGTAACAGCTCCTACTTCTACTCCAACATCTTTTAGTATTTTAGATGCATTTCTAGCTATCTAGCTTTTAACTATAAGCTGTCCTTCTGTTAATAAAGCCTAATATGACTTAGCTCTCTTTATCAATCTATCTAGTTTGTAGTTACCGTTGCCATCTTTACCTACTATTTCTCTATAGGGTTCCCTATATATCAGTTGCTGAACTATATCGTCTATTATACCAACATAAAAACTAAAGAAATTCTAGTCTAAATCATTAAGTTTAGTATCATCTATTATTTCATTATTTTTTCTAGCTTTTATTAGCATTTCAGATGCTGTTTTAATTTCATCTGCTGATTGTTGTAGGAAGTTACTAATACTTTCATAATCTGATACTAAACCCTAAGTAATATTCTAAATTTGCCACTCCATAGTTTTTTTAGCTTGCTATTCTACTATGGGATCTGGATGTTTAAATATTTTTAAACGAGATTGTAGCGCTTCATTTATACTTTGCGCTAAATTATGAGTAATTTTTTCAAACTGTTCTTTATCTTGTTCTATCTAATCTAACTGGGATTCCATATTAAAGATAGCTTGTTGCTACCTAGATACTAAATCGTTAGTATTATCAAAAAAGTACTAATATGGAATATTATTATCCACATTAAATGATATTAAATCTAACAATTCTCCCTGTATTACATCAATATCTTGTTGACTATACTATTTTGTGAGTAGATTTACTATACTTCGCCATATTTTTTGTAGCAAATCTTTTATTGAATTTACTTCATTTTTATTTGCAATATCATTTATAATGTTTTCTACAAATGACTAATTAGTTAATAATTCTGAAGTGAATTCATATATATCTTTTAAACCGTAATAATCTCCTGTTTGTTTTTTAGGGCCTTCAATTAGTAAAACCTTTTTATAAAGTTTATTTATTGTATCATATACATATTTCTCTTGCTAAGAGAAATTTTTGCCCTATTTTACTCTATATATACTGCTTACTGTATAAGCATGAACTATTTCGTGCATCAATGTTCTAATATTTCTATCAGTACTCTGCGTTGAAAAAGTTATAGGATTTATTCTTATTGTATTACTTGTTAGTGAATAGTCCATATAATTAGTGTCAGCAGATAACTTAACTAATATATTACTATCTTTAAATAAGTTATACAATCTATCAAATCTACTTCCAGCATAATAGAACTATAACTACTATAAAACATTAGAAACAGTAGTTACAGTATCTTTGTGAAATATTTTCTACAAAGTGTAGTCTAAACTTATATTAGGATCATACTCGAAAACCGATTCTGCTTTAAATATATTATTATCCTAAGTAGAAAAAGTACCTTGGTTATCTACTGATTTTATTTGATTTGAATTAATGGCTACAAACTCTTTTGAAGTATCGGATTGATTTGTTCTTTCAACTAAAATTCCGTCGTTTTCTTGAGGGATAATTTTAGTACTAATAAAATCTCCATCTTCATCATAATATCCTTCTTCCTTAGACCATTGTCGGAACTCATGCAATGTCTAAAAGTCAATAGGATTTTTTATATTTAAAAATACACTGTAAGAAGTAGGAGTACCATTTTTTCTTCTAAATGTGACAGCATTAGCGAATCCGTTTGCTTTTTGTTTATCGTCTGTAAAAAAATTTCCTAATGTAGCAGTACCAGTACCTTTCAATGTATTTCCAGTTTGTTGACTTCTGTCAAATATATTTATGTTATCTTCATTAGTACCATGATATACAATCAGCGGTTCTCCATTTTCATCTACTATCTTTGACGAACCTTCAACGTTGTTTATCCAATCACCAAACCAATTTTTAAATTCATCTGTAAACACTTTTACTTTAGCCTTAATAGCTTGTTCACGATTGCCATTATAATGGCCCAAAAGGTCTGAAAACAGCTTAGAAGGCTCCCCATTGGGAGCCTGATCTATAGCATGACCGTTATTTTCAGACACTACATAATATGCAGCGTCTTTACTACCTAATACTGTAGTAAGTTCGTCTACTGCTGCTTTTACTTCTTTATTATCTAAAATTAAACACTGCATAATTACTTACACTCTTCTTTACGTTTTTTACCATTTTTTTTCAGATTATTCACAGTACCTTCATCTATTTCAACTATGTCATCAATAGGGGTTTCTACACTATCTATGATTTCTGTTATGAGTTCGGTAACATCAACAGTTTCAGGTTCTGGAGTTAAATCTTCAAATTCTATTCCACTGTCAGTTTCCATTCCATCTAAGTCTGCTAATAATGTATCATCTATATGATTTATATTATCTATTTCAGATGGATCTGAAGAATTGTCTATAAATTCTTCAGAAGATATAGCTTCTGATGATGTTATCTCCTATTCTTGAGTATTACTGTCCTACATTTCCTAATCAGCGTAATTGTCTGTCTAATCTAACTCTATAGAAGCTTTTTCTTCTATATTATCATAATTAGAATAATCTATAGAACGATAACTATCATCTTTCACGAATACAATAGGTTCTTTTCCTCTTAATAACTGAACTCGCTTATCTATTAGATTAAATACATTATTTATCTAATCCAACATTTTATCAGTGAAATTATTAGTATCAAATGCTGATGGTTGATCACCTTCTTTATACAACTCATATATTGAGTTAGAACCAGCATCATATCCCAATTTAGGTACTACTGTATATATTCTTTCAATAGTCTTTCCAGTATCAAGATTCACTATATCACCTATTCTTTGGTATACGTCAATATTATTACCTGTACCTACTATTTTAAAGAATTTATAGTTTCTAGATATGTCATAATCTCCTTTCACACTTATAACTGTGTTAACATTTACCCTAGTCTTACTAGTTGCAGATGCTAGATTAATCACATTAGAAACTCGTTCTCCGCCTTCATCATCACGTCTAACTCTTCTAACAAATACAGGTACGATGTCATTATCTCTCCAATAGTTTCTTACCAAACTTAAATATATAGAATCTACCTAATCAGATGTATTATTGCTATTTATTACAGAAGTATCTCCGTAATTTAATTTGTTAATAGCGTCAGCAATAGATGACACGTATCCTAATTTTCTCTTATACCACATAGGTACTAAGTTAAAGAATGAATTAGGAGTTCTATTATCATAACTAGTTAAAAATGAGTACTTGACTAAGGTTTCAGCAAATTCCTTAATAACATTATCTTCGCTAGTAAGTAAGTCATAGAATGCTGATCTTAGTCTGTCCTCATAATACCTAGAATTATTCATAGTAGATGTGGACGTGTTGATATAACTTATATTTCTTTTATTATTAGAAGTTACTGCCTGTAGATAGTTAAGTAGTTCATTCGTAATATTACCAGATTCATCTACAAAAGTCATTAGATTAATATCATCCTTATTAACTCTAATATAGTTCTTTATACTGTTTAATCTACGAGCGATACTATCTTTTCCAAATAAAATGTCATTTATATCACTGTCAGTTAACATAAGATTTGTACTATTAGCTACTACTTTAGCTCTAATTATACTTTCTATTTTATTAGAAAGGGCTCCAACATATTCTTTATTACTGGTAGCTTTATATTTAAATAATATAGATTTACCATTATTAGTAGGAACATAATTTCCCCCTCTTATTTGCTATAATATAGAAGTAAGTATCTCTTTATAACCGTTTGTAGCCGCAAATACTTGTGATCTCAATATACTATTTGATAAATCCATAGCATATATTAACTTCTTATGTAAGAACGTATTTCCAAAGTAAATGTCTAATCCGTTTGTATCTACCGTATCAGTAAAGAATTTCTCTTTATTATCCTCTATAAACGTAGTATAAGAATTATAAAAATTCTATAATTGAGATAGGTTATTGCCATACTTCTTAGTATCTATCTAAGATCTTTGAACCAAATCTGCCATAGTCTGAGCATCTGATGCTAGATCTTGATATGCTTTAATAACTAAAAGTTGCTGTACTATATCTTGAGGAGTCATATCATTACTTCTAAAAGATTCTAGACTACTGGCAAGCTTAGATTGATTAAACGCATCAATACTTCCATTCTACACTAGCTACTCAATCTGCTTTTTATAAGTATCTGATAAAGGGAATTTATTTAGCATATCCCAATATTTCTATTTTATATCAGAGAATATCTAGTTATCGTACTACTTACTAACTCCGATTACTCCTTCATTCATAATCTTTCTGTTAGCGTACTCTTTTAACGCTGGCTGCGCTAAGAATAAGAATGTATTTCTACCTTTACCTGTTCTAAGTAAGAAACTAGCCATGTTATAAGTAACTTTATTAACATTCAATACGATTATATAAGGATCTTTAGCAACGTCTACGTGAGCGTTAATCATGGCAGATAACCAATCAAGTATCTTATAACCATCCTATCCAGTTATTTCATCAAATTGATTTAAATTGTATTTACTAGCTCCTTCAGAGAATCTCATTCTAAGATGAGTGGCCTAAGTAAGGCAATGATTAGTAGAATTTAAAGCAAAAGGAGCAATACCGGCTTTACCAGACGTGTATTCTGTTTTTCTAGATTCCTAGAACGAAGGCATAAGTTCGTACATAGGTTCAGCTTCTTTCAGTTCTGTAGTCTATACTAATGGTAATATTTCTTTTTTAAGGATACCAGTAAGAGTATCAATAGAAGCTCTAGTTTCTGCTAGCGTCTTCTTATCTGAGATTACTAAAGTATAACTATCTAATAACTTATTAATTAATGCGCCTTCTGTTTGTTCTACATATGATTTAGCGTTGTTATTCCAAGTATATCTTTCATTAGTTTCAGGATCATACGCATAAGTAGCTATGTACAATTTATCAATATCGAAGTCAGATCCAGTCATAGCTGTAAACTCATCAGGTACTACTATAGTATCTCCAGTTTGAGCAGGTAATACGTCTGCTACTATAAACGAGAATGTTGATGACAAACCCTGAGTAGGGATACGATAACCAATACCATAGGGTTTAGCATTGCTACCTATTACATTATGTTCTATTAGCCAATTTCTCATAGTAGTATAATCGGTCTAATATTCCTGAGGAACTACGTCTCTGAAGAAATTAGTACTTAACATAACCTCCATACTGCCTTTATCAGGATCAAAACTAAGCTTGTTTCCGTCATTAAAAGCACGATACTTAAATTCTTTTTTAGTATTAAAGTCGATATTAAGAGAAGAAAAAAGGTCTAGTATTTCTGTAAACTATTTATCTGAAAGATAATGTTTCAACTGTTGTTCTCCATATTTAATAATATCTTCAATAGTATTGATACCTTTTGCTTTTAATAGCTTATTAGTTCTAACCGAAAGCTATAGATCATCTATATTCTAGTTCAATAAAGAAATATTAGAGTAACTATCAACATTTTTACCTTTAAAACCAAATGATGCCATTTGAATAGCAGAACCTCCTGGAGTATTAACGTCAATAACTTCTTTATTGATGAGAGATATTATTTTGCTCTCAATCCAATTACGAGTACTTAATGATGCAATAGGAGCTCTGAAATTACCTTTCTTATCTAATGCAAGTGCTTCTGTAATTTCTGCAGACATATTAGTACCTTTAGCTTCCTATATAAGATAGTTTGATAACGCTTTATTGTTTATTCTACCATTCTTATCAAAGAATCTACCGGCTACTCCGTTACTGCCTTTGAGTTTCATGTAACCTTTGGTAGACAAAGCTTTTATACAACCAAATACATCCTTTTTAATCCTAGCTCCAGATACATTTTGATCTTTATTATGACCATAATGGCGATCGTCTACTACATTACCAATACATATTTTTACTGCCTATGTACCAAATGATCTATCAGTATGTTCATGTGGTTCAGTATTTAACTGTAACCTAAGTTGTTTTATATCTTGTACTTTAGTAGTAAGACCTCCATTAAGCCTTTCTACTACAGTATCCTAATTTATAACAGTTGTAGAGGGAGAATTAATAGCTTCTATATTGAGCTGAGTATTTCTATTATCTTTATATACTTTAAGCTTATCCCTAGTAGACCCTACTTTGGTTGAAGATTCAAACTTCAACATATCAATAGTGCCTAGTTGTTCATTGTTCATTCTATCATACAGATATTTATTATCAGCATTAGCTAATATCTTAAACATAGGGAATAACGCCATTTTATCAAACACTGGTACATTTATATCTGATACCTCATCAAAATGGTCACCAAAGTACATCATTTTTAGTGGTTTGATTGAAGCTCTTAACGCTTTTGCATACAATTCGGGATTTCCAAGTACATTCTAATTGCTTTCGAGTATATTATAAGCTTCTTCTATTTCTGGAGACCATTCTCCTAAAGCCTACATAATACGCTTATAAAATGCAGGTCTGATATATACAGCAGCATCTGCTTGATTAATATTACCAGAATTGTTTTCATCATCATAAGCATATGGATCTGCTGATTTCACAGCTTGTTTTTCAATAAACTTGACATCCTCAACACTTAATTTAGTACGATCTTGCATAGTATTATCAAAATGCTTATCGTCTGTAAGTTTAAATAACTCATCATCTGTCAAACTTGGGTTATTTTTCTTAAGCATTGTTCTAGCTAAATCAGCTTTAAATATTTGCTCGAGTCTACTATGATATTCAGAACCTATCATATTATCCTACAATATAGCACTAGTGTATTTAGTGCTATTTCTAGGATCATTATCTCCCCAATGTGTTCTAAGATTAGTACCAGTAGATAGTACAGAAGATAAACGCTTAATCTTATCAACATCTCTTTGAAATATTCCTACAATTTTATCAGATTTCCATTTATAAAATGCTGGATCTCCAACAAAACATTTCTCTATTTCCTCTATAGATATAGCATAACCGGTTACATAATTAGCTATTATACTATAGATAATATCATTTTGAGTAATAGCATTAAACTCCTCTGGTATATGTGACACTAAGGTTTCATAGAATGCAAATGGGTTAGAGTTTTCCTAATCTTCTAATACAGAAGTAGAAGGTAAATTACCGTACTATAAATTACCTTTTTTATCTCTAGATATTACTCCTAATTTTATAGCTTGTTTTATCTCTTTATCTACTTTATCTAAAAGTAAGGTATTCATAGAATCTCTAAGCAAAGCTCTATCTTCTATTAGCTCTGTTCTAATGCGATTAAGAGCTTGAGTTATTAACTCAGGATTTCCAGATTTCTCTGCGTCATCTAACATGCGATTAAGACTAACTGTAGCTCCATTTATAGGTAACTAGTTAAAATAACGGAATCTGCCACCGTTACCGCCAGGAGCCATCTTTCCATCTTTACCTATTTTGCCATGATAATTATCATAGAATCTAGATTTACCTTTTTCTACATCTTCTTTACTATCGAAATATTTTACTATAGCATTATATTCATCTAAGAAGTAATTACAGAATATATCTAGAGTTTCATTAGAGAATCTACGAGGAATTATAGTGGCTTCCATAGAACCTTCCGCATTAGGAGAGTACTTTATAGTGCCTAAAAAGTCTTTTGGTAATTTAATACCTTCTATACTATACCAAGTCTTTTTATCGGACATAGTTGGTAGTATTAATCTACCTTGATGCACTAACAATAGTTTAGCTATATAATCTTCTAATGGAGTAATTCCAAAATAATCTCTACTAGAGTTGGTTATATTATCTCTAATAGCAATAAGAGTGTGTAGTTTAAGTTTTGGTTTATCGGGAGAAGTTAAAGTTTTGACTATAAGAGAATTTGCACTATATGCAGATCTAGCTATGTTATCTAATTTGTTATAAGCATTAGTATTTAACCATCTAAGCTAATCAGACATGTAGTTATTCTAAGTAATAGGATATAACAAACTGCCGTCTGCTCCAGTAACACTGAATTCCTCAGGAGTTGGGTGCATTTCTCCGTAAGCTATAGCCATTAAGTTAATTACAGCATTAGGACTTTTATAATTGAATATACGAGATGCAGATATAGTTTGTCTTTTAAATTTAGCTTCTAGACTCTTTGCATTATTCATTAACCTAATATTGTGCATTATAGAATTACTAATGGATCCAGGCATGTTTTTATATAATGCGCTAAATACAAAAAATTCAGGGTAATTAGTAGAGTTAGTATTTACTTTTCTCAATAAATAATTCAAAGATTCACTATCAAAAGGTATACCTATTGCATTTAATAAGTTTAACAATCTTTCCTTAGTATGTTCAAACTATTTTAGCCCTTGATTACGTATATCAGCATTTTTACTATTTAATTGCTTTTGTATCTACTCGATATCACTTAGTATCTGTTTATCTAATTTAGCTAATTCAGAATATCTATTAGTGTTTATACGTGACCTATTATTTTTATCAGTAAAGATTAAAGAAGATAACATAAAGTTCTGAGACCACTGACTCGGTAATCTGGCTATTTTTCGCAGATTGCTACTATCCATTACTGTCCATACTTTTCCTCCTCTTCCTTTAGTATTCTTCTGTATAGTTCCTGTAGAAGTATCAAATATATCTACAGTATCCATACTATTTTTTGCACTTTGTATAGTAGTTAGTAATTGTGTGATTGTATTTTCTGGTAATGGATACGCAGGATTATCTATTCTATCAAGTAAAGTGGCGAAGAAAGGATCGGCTTTAGCTAAGTTTCTCACTCTTCTTATTAAATCTGGCCAATCGTTAGATAACCATAAATTATCTAATATCCTATTCCATGTAATATCGAAAGATTGTGCTACATCTAATCCAAATATATTATCTTTTACAGTATCTACTACTTGATTACCATCTTCATCTGTAGCAAATTTGGACTGAGGGATAGAATAGAAGAACAGTTTAGCATTAAATGCTACATTTGCTTTTTTACTTATCTCATAGGAAGCTCTATCCCACACATTGTCATAAGTATCTCCTGGATCTTTGGCCTCTTTCTCTGCTATTTCTGCTTCTTCACGTTCTATGGCTCTAATACCTAATTCTTGCAGATATGCACGGATCTATTTAGCAAATAGCCCTCTATTACTGAGTACATCATGTACCATCTACTTCTTAGACTCATTGTAATCATATTCTCCAGCATCATATAAATATTGAATATTATCAAATACATCATCTAATTTTAGATTTTGTATATCTTCCATACTTCTAATATTAAGTATAGACAATGCTGTGTTACTTAAAGTCTCTACTATATTATATAAAGTGTTAGCATTAGCTATATGAGGCATATTTTCCTATTCCTTATTACTTATACCTGGAGCATAATAACCAATACCTACATCATATTTTTTATTAAATTCTTCGAGAGTATCTCGGTCTAACTATGCATTCTTAAAATTGCCCTTTCTTATTTGATTAAATACTTGATTCTGTAAGCTAAGTTCCTTTCCAGCAAATGCTGTCACTAAGTCCCACATAGCTTTGAAGAATTTTTTTATTCTATAAGTCCAGGTTGGATTTACTTCTTTAAGCATATATGCTTTAAATTCTTCTGCTAATTGCTCTTCTATTTCCTATTTAGTGCTATTAGAATACTCAGGATTTCTTTTTACATAATCTGAGTATATCTAATCCCTCTGTGCAGGAGTTAATAATAACAAAGATACGTAATGCCATGCCTCATGATATTCTACTCCTGCTCCACCTTTAGTAGATAGAACTATTCTAGCTACAAATTCATCGTGTATACGATCAAATACAGATTGTAATAAACCATATGCTGATGGAGTATTAATAGCTCTCATAGCAGCATTAGTTACCATTACATCATCCGGATCTATACCCAAAGTATCATGTAACCATTTTTTAGCAGCAGCAATATCTAAGGCGCCTTCTCCTCTTACTGTGGAGAATACGCCTTTATTACCCAACATCTTCTATAATACTCTACTATTATTGGGTAATATAACATATTTACCATCTGCTTTACGTACATACGTATAACCTTGTTTTGGAGTAAGACCTGCAGCAATAGTTTCATCATAAGTAAGAGCTTTATCTTGCTATGGTAGTTCTATAGTAGCAGTTTTTTTAGATTCTTCTGTAGCTATTTCGTCAGAAGGCTATTCAGGTTGCTCATGCTTAGACTCTACAGTAGCAGTTACTTGTTTAACTTTCTCATTAGTAGATTGTTTAACCTATTCGATATTGCTAACTTCAGCAGTTTCTGCCACAGCTGCATCATCAGCATACACAAAAGGATCTCTAAAAGCTCTATCTCCAACATCAGTTTTAAGCACCTGATGATTTATCATCCAGGACATTAGTATTGGAGTATTACCATTACGAACCACCTTACCATCAGCTCCTCTTGTAAGATTTAAATCCTACATAGTAAATACCAATTCATCACAATTTAATACACGATAATAATCAGTATTATACTTATTCATATAATCAATAGCAGCATTTACGATATTATCCGAAATAGGGTTCATCATAGCTTCTTTATCAGTATTCCAGTGCAGATTATTTGATATTTGTCTGATTACATCGTAAGCTTGTTGATCTGTAAATACCACTTTACCATTAATATTTTTTATTTTCAGATATTTTAACATGTAAGACCCCTCTGGTGTTCTAGATGCATACATCAAGAAACTACCCTTAGTATTAGTATAGTAATGGAATGTCTTACGAATATAGAAAGATAATTTTTCTACGCGATTATCTCCTACTGCTACAGTACCAGGGCCATGGTTTACTAAGATATCTAGTATATCTAAGAATTCAGGGTTATTAGATATAGGTAATGTCTAAGTAACTAACCTAAATAATAATTCAGCAGTGCTAAGTGGCACACGTTTTCCATTGTCATCATATTTAGCCTTACCGTCAGGAGTGTATGAAGTTATTAGATTCTTAGACCCTCCCTATATGAAATGCCTTTTTTCTGCTAACATTATTGGAGCACTGGTTCTCTAAGAAGGAGTATCTCCTACTTTAGGTATTATGTATATCTTACCTGCATAACCAACTCCTTGAGCGGATGCTTTTGTTACCTAATCAAAATTTACTATAGTAAATCTATCAGCAGGATCCATCGGAAATGGGCCTTTGCCGTATCCAAATTCTACCTCTCCATTTAATATCTGATCAGTCATCTATATAGGATCTGAACTTAAACCAAATTCCTACACTTCAGTAAGAGATCTATATACAGGTCTTTTCCCTTCAGACGCCTAACTATTAATAGACCCATTACTTTGTCTTAAGTTGACTGGGATTATACCTTTGGGAGCCACTTGGGGTAAAGTAGCAGATTTGTCTACAAAATAGTCAGGAGAGTATGTTTTAATATATTTATCTATAATACTCTTACGTAATTGTCTAAGTTTATTTATTTCACTATTAGTCTTAGAGCTGCTTACGTTCCAATTACGCATTTTAGCTCTAGCTTTATCTGGTTGATATAAAGCTAGATTGTATATTAATTTCTTACCATCTTCCGTAGTTTCTTCGATAATTAAATGTACTGCCATTCTATCTGCAGCATCTCTTTCAGATTTTCGAGTCTCCTTATTATCTGTAACTATATAATAGGCTTTCTATTTGGATAACCAACCCGGTATAGCTAATTTAGATGCTAATTCTATTCCTGGTCTACGCTCTCCATCAAATTGTACAGGTTTACCATTAGCTTCAATTGGCATAACTTCTGTAGAGTTAAAAGCATAAAAGAAAGTAGAATGTATTCTATTAGTTTCTACTTTTTTCTTAGTATCTAAACCAGGAGATTTATCTGTCTAACCCAAATAGTTTGCAGCTTCTTGAGTAGTAGCCATGTCTACAGCATCTACCTACTCAAACTACCCTTGCATTTCTATCTCTTCATCACTTACCGGAGACCCTAAAGATGGATCCTCATTACCTACCCAAGTATCAGTTCCGTCTGTATATATTATATCATCCTAAGTCTCTAAAGGGATCTCTACAGTTTCATCAGTAGCTCCATCAAATGATTCAGGAGTAAGATTAACGATAGGATTTATCTGCTTTGGACTGATTGGTTCCTAGCGCTTAGTATTATATGTAGACTATTCAGACTATACCTCTTCTTCCGTAGTAGTAACACTTTCAGTAGAAGCCATATCAGAATCTTCAACATTACCTATATCTGCAATAGGTCCACCATCTTCAATAGTGTCATACTTAGCTTTTAACTCGTCTATCTCTAGAGTATTACTATCTACATTATCAGTAGCAGCTCTATCCTAATCATTAGCAGAACTCTATGCTATTTCTATTACGTCGTTATCTTCTATATATTCTTTATCAGATACCTCATCTAGCATAGCGTCTATGTCACTAACTTCCCCAGTATCTCCAGTATTATCAGTTACTTCATCTACTTGTTCTTCTGAACTACTGGTAGCAATTTCATCAACTGGAGTGTTTACAGAGTTTCTATCTGTATCATCTGATACATTATCTACAGTATGTGTAGATTCCTAAGATGTCTCTTTCTTATCGCTACCTTGATTATTGTCTGGTTCTACCTATGTTTTACTTGATGATTCCTCTGTTGAAACAGGTTGACTATCTATAGGAGTGTCAAACTCTTCCTAATTTTCTACTTGGGCTTGCTATAAAGATTTTCTAGTATTACGTAAGTCTTCTCTAAATATAGCATTAGCTAATGTACGTTCGTTAGCTTCTACATTAGCACTATTTTCTATATCACTCCAACTCTAGTTAATCTTATGATTATAATAACTTATCAGTTGCCTTCTAGTAGGTTCTTCTTGAGTCTGATGATCCTCTTTATATTTCTCTGCATACTCAGTTAATACAGACTATTTTTCAGAATCATCAAGAGTGCTCCATAAAGGTTTTCTTTCTACTAAGTATCTATTAGATATAGATAATCTACCGGTATTATATGTATTTAATTTTGTAGATATGATATTTATTATTCCTGCATTAAGTATAGATGGAGCCAATACGTTTTCTAATTCCTCAATATTAGCAGGATCTTGTAGAGTATTAAATGTTCCCTTAAATAAAGTATTATCTAATTTACTAAGCGAATCTTTGATCTCTCTCTAACGTTTTTTTATAAATTCCTGTAAACCATTTATACCTTGTTTAGATATATCTATTCCATATTCAGTTTTGATTTCTTCGAGAGTTTTTTTACGCTGGTTAAGATCTTTATTTAATCTATCCAATACTCTGCTAGTAGCCCTAGTAACAATAGAGTTAATAATAGGAGCTCTAAATTCAGATAATTGTATTGCTGTCTAACCTTCAGCCAAACCGTTAGTATAACTCTCATACTACTGTTGAATGAATCTATTTAACGGAGAATCAATACTTTCATTAAATATCTATTCTATTTTTTCTGTTACTTTCTTATCTGATAAGTCAAACAATTCAGAAGCTTCATCAAAACTATTAATTAATTCTACATGATTTTGTACGAACATCTCGAAATCTTTACCAGACTTACGATTTATTCCCAGTTCTTTTAGATTATTATTTATATCTTTGTTCTTATATACACCATATACTATACGAGAAGTTTCTATATCCTCGTCAATCATCTTATCAGTAACATCTGTACCTTTATATCTCTTTAATTCTTCTATACTGTTACGTAAGTATTCAGGAGTATTCCCGTTACGATAAGAATCTAAAAATTGTGCTACTTTGAAGCTTCTATCTACTCTATCAAGATTTCTAGCAGAAAGTTCCTAGATACTTAAATCAGATTCAATTTGTTTTCTAGTTCTATTAATTTGCTATATATCGGGTCCAGCTCCCATAAGAGCACCAATAAAGCTACCAATACTCATTGCTTTTCGCAACTGATCATCGGTATTATACATATCATTCCAATGTAAGCCGTTATATGCTAGTGTAGCTTCAACAGCGGCTGTACCAGATTGAATTATACCATCTAAAAAGCTGTAAGGAGACTCCGTCTGAGTGCCATCTACAGGTATATCTGAATATCTCTTTTGGAATATAGACTGTTGCCCTTCCTCAATTCCTTCAGATATAGCTCGTTTTCCAGTATGTAAAGTAAAGTTAGCTATAGATTCTAGAGCTCTCTTAGTTGCTACTTTCTACATTGGATTATCGAAAACTTTGTCCGCAATCTTATTCGTTCTATCTTTTACTGCTTCTATTAATTTTCTAGTTCTAGCATTTTTCATAGCTGCAGTACCTATACCGTTAGCTATAGCTTTAGCCCCTATGGTATTATTTACTACTTTTCCCGTATACGATAAACCAAAATTCTGCAAATAATCACTAAGTGCTAAGGCATTATTTCCCTATTCTATTTCAGTAAGACCAACTCTAGCATCTTTAGCAAACTTATTATAGTTCTAATCACTAGTTTGAATATTATATGCTAATCCAAATTGAAGCTTTTCAAGGTCATCCATGGAGAATACATCATATCCTCTGGATTCCAATCCAAACTCATAATCTTTCATAACTTTATTAATGTCAAACTTATCAGAGTTCTCTAATAATTTTTGTGTATATGATGATAGTACTTCTGCAGCAGTTTCTTTATGTCTAAAGTAGGCTGTACTAAGTAGGTTGACTCCAGTTTCTCCTAATGCCCAAAGACCAGGATGTTTAGATGCTCTACCGCCCCACTTAACAAGATGAGCTGTAGCCATAGTGGCTCCCATAGCTTGCAATTCTGACAAACTGCTACCAAGATGGGTTAATCCATACTTATATGTGCTAGGATCAAATAAAGAAACCTCTACTTCCTACCTCTATTTATCAAAAGCAGGATCAATTTCATCTGGATCATAAGTAATCCCCAAAGGTACTATTCCAAGTAGAGGATCATGCAACATATGCTTTGTTTTTAGAGCTTTCTGCTTAGCTTTAATTTCAGATTCCTTTTCAAATAGTGCCACATTAGCATCCTCTAAATTCTTGTTCAATCTATCTAGTTTGTTAGATAATTTAGCTGCCGCAGTTAGTCTATCATTTAATTCATTATTAGTCTAATTCCAAGATAAGTCAATAATATATTGATTTCTATTATTCTACAATATAGAATTCATGACATCTCTAGATACAGCCTTGGGATACAATTGTCCAGGATGTGTAAACGCAGGTTCTATAGCCTAACCGTAAAATATATCTCTTATGTATGGATTAGTTTTAGCTGCTTCTTTTACTTGTTTTTCTAGCTCTTGTACCTCAGACATTACCTTAAAGTAATCTGGACCATCTACAGATAATTCTCCTAGTAATGTTTTTTGCTCTAAGTAACGTTTAGCAATCTCTATTTCCGGTATCCATTTACCTTCTGTTTCCCTTAACTCATTTACTCTAGCTTGAACATTTATAGATAATGCATCACGTACATTTATATTTACAGCCTGGTCTATATAACTAGAATCATTTCCATTTTCTCCCTTATAGTTATCAGTAAATAATCCTATTACAGCCTTACTTAAATCAGAAGCAAAATCGTATGACGAACCTACACCGGGTAATTTTTTAGTAGATTGTTCTTGTTTCTCAGTTATTTCCGATTCTTCAAGTGAAGTATCATAATCTTGTATATTATAATTAAGTTCTTCTTCTAACTGATTCCAAGCTTCATCTCTAACAGCTCTAGTACCAGTCTAACCAACATCAAACGTATTTAAAGAGCTAATCCCCGATTCAGAGAAATCGGGGGCAGTTCTTTTATAGTTTATTCTATTATGACTTAAACTTGTTCTATCCATATTAATTATTCATTATCGTCGTCTATGTTACTATAAGGGAATCTCATACTTTCTGAGCGAATATTCTACATTACATTTACGTTAGTACCAACTTTTCTAGAATTTTGGAACTATATATCAGCGGCAACTGCTGCCTAACCAGAGCTAGGTATTACAGTAGCCACAGGTACCATAACGTATTCAGTATCATTCTTAGTAGTAATAGACTTACTATCTATATTATCTCTATTATCTAATCTTACTACTACAGACCCACTAGTATCACTATTATTCAAAGTTACTACTTCTAATCCCGCTTCTTTAACTGCATCATATAAAGATCTAGCATTTTCATCATCATCTTTACCAGATGAAGTAAAGAATTTATCTTTATTAAATTGATTTAACGGAATAAATGCATATTTAGTTTGATAAGTTTGACCACCGTCAGTTACCTGTTTAGTTTCAGGAGATATAATAAAATTATTAAATTCTCCATTATTCCACATATCTGTAAATATGGCATTTCTTGCAGTTTGTGTGCCTAACTAATTAACATCTCCGAGCATACTAAATGCTAATTCATCTTGTAATATAAAGTCACTAGATTTCTTTCCAATGTAATTACCATTACTATCTTTTTTACCAGTAGTACCATATTTACCATATATATCTATAGCAGTATCTGGATCTAATGGAGAAGAGAAAGCATTTATTACATAATCTATAGCTGCATTTCTACTTCTAGTATGAGAGTACACGGATTCAAAACTATTACGCAATTTATCTTGCATTACACTAGGGTCTAACTATTTTAACACAGCATCTCGTCTATCTTTTGATAATACATTTATACCATGTCTAGTTACAGCATTCATTTCTTCTGGAGTCATATCTGTAAAATTTTCGTATATTCTACGTCTAGAATCCATATGAACTTGTTCTGTAAGATTAAGTAAGTTATTAGGATTATTTTTAGCGGCGGCTGCAGCTCTAGCTTGTATCTTGGCACTTTCTATCCACCATGGATCTCTTTGAGCCTGATCGTAAGCAAATTCTCTACCTGCGGTAATGAGTGTTCTATTAAGCTGTTCTTCAGCATTCTGTCTACTAAGACCTTGTCTCTATAATACTTCTAAATGCTTTTGATATTCTGGGGTATTCTGTATACTAGATAAATTCCTTTGAATTTCATAGTCTGTTCTATCAGTAGAAACTCCTTGATGAATCCATCCATCTTTAACTCCCATAAAACTAGCTTTCAGATTATCAACATATGGTCTTACTAAGTCTACTTCAGATTTATAAGCAAGAGGAGCTATATCGTTAAATATTCCACTATCTACTGTGTTATAGTTAGTGAAATCTACGTCATGCCAAAGAGGATTGTACATACCCTTTATCATTAATTCCTAATTAGCTTTTTGTCTAGCTAGCATTCCTTCTCTACTTTGCTTTAAGTTACTAAGAGTAGCATAATCAAGATTAGCAATACGAGAATTCAATCTAGCTCTAAAGTTAGCATCTTTCATTGCATCTGGATTAGTAGCAGCTTCGTCTATTAAGTCTCTTATCTTTCCTAAAGAGTTCTCGTAGTATCTCTAAGTATCTACAGCAGAAGGAGATTGAAATTCTCCAAACTTACTAACAGTATTAGTAAATTCATTAGCAGCTTGCTCAACGGCTTGTCTTTGTGCCTAACCTATTCTATACAATTCACCAAAATTAATTGGTACATAGGTATTCATTATAGGAGCTTCCGCAGCTCTATCATATCTATTAGCTTGCATTATTTACCTCCTTTTCTACTTATTGTATTACGGTTAGAATTCATCATAGCTCTGAGATCATCTTCAGTAAAACCGGCTTGCAAGAATCTTTGATACAGAGGCCACATTTCCATATCTCTAGCTCTCTGATTACGCATCAATTCTCTATTCTGAGCCCATTGACTTAACTGACTTAAACCAGCTCTACGTATATTTCTAGCAGTAGCTCTATTCTGAGCATTAGCTTCATTAGCTATATTCGTAGCATTAACCCATTGCTGTCCTAAACTATTCATAGTATTAGCATAATCACCTAAGTATTGGTTATTAACATTACTTTCTTGAGATCTTAAACTAGCTATAGCTCTGTCAGTATTAACAGCTGACTGTAATCTATAAGCTAAGTTAGCTCCTGTATTAGTATTAATTTGGCTAGCATTATAATTACTAGTAGCTCTATTACGGTTTAAATCTTCAATAGCAGGACTAATATCATATCTACGTCTACGCATCGTATTACTAATACTAGTAGCATAAGGATTATATACTGTATCAACTGTTTCAGGTCTACCAGTAAATAGATTAGACATAATAGGAGTTAAAGAAGCTATCCCTGACAAAGCAGAACCCCAATTAAATTTATTATTATCAGGCTCAGGTTTACTATAAGCATTACTTTTAGGTAAAGTAGTAACCTTATCTGCTTGAGAAGTAAGGGCGTCTCCTAAACCTACCATTTCACTATTAGTAGCAGTTAGTAACTCTGGATGTTTTGGTTTCAGCGGATTAACTGTACCATACCAAGTAAACGGTAATTCTGGTTTACCTTCATCAATTAATCCTGTATTCGTAGAAGTAAAAGTTGCTTTACGTCTACGTGTTGGAGTACTAGTACTTGCTGTAGCTGTATTTGATGCAGTTGGCACATGATACCATTGATTATTACCAGTTCCCCACTGTACACTAGCCCCCCATTTACGATTAGGGTTATAGATAACATCTACTATTCTATCTCCTAAACCAGGTTTAATCTCATCACCTAAAGCAGCTGCTTGTATCTACTTAGTCTTAGGTTTAATACCTTTACTTTGTTTAACAGATTCCTACATAGCAAATAACTAATCATGAATCATATTATTATTCATTTCATTTAGTTTTGCTGCATTCTCTGCAAATCTGTCATTATATTTACTTTTCTTCTTTGCCATCATTTTCTCACCAAGTTGTGCAAACGTTTCTTTTCTACCAGGTACTTTAAGTTTATCACTTAGTACTCTACTACCTTCAGGTAAACTAACTAAATTACTATCAGTAGGTTTGTTATTCTCTGGTACTTTACTTATACTTCCATCGGGAGTCTATATTAATTCACCATCATCTACATACGCTAGAGAAGAGGACATTCCTCCATTAGCCATAGTATCTGTATTCATCCCTATCATATCTTCATATGCTTCACTTTGTAGGTAATTAGTACCTTGCACAGCAGCTCTATTGCTATAAGCATTCTTCTTAATTCTAGCTTCTCTCTTACGTAAACCTCTATTAGTAATAGCTCCTATTAATCCTTTACCTTTAGTAGATTTAGTATAATTAACAAAATCTACTTGTTCTGCTTCCTAACCTTTAGCTCCAAACAAACCTGGTAATGCTCCTACCGCTGCTCCCATAGGACCAGCTACTTGAAAACCTAAAGCAGCTCCACTTACCATATCTCCCAAAGTCTGGGCAACAGCTTCTCCTCCAGAAGTTGCAGTAGACTTCTAAAAAGGAGTCATTAGTGTATTTATTATACCAGGAGCATTTTCAAGCATGTTGCCCCCAATTTCTTTGAATTGAGTTCCAAATGCGTATGCTGGTACTTTTGTTTTCTTTTTACTTTTCATATCAAATTAATGAATTTCTGTATGTTGTTGTAATCTATGGTATTTCAAAAGTATGATCTATATCAGAATCTAACTCATAATCACATATCATATACTTACCTCGTAACCTAGCAGGTAACGATAATGTATCTTCATTCTTATCTGCTCTAGGCACTGAGAATCTAAATGTATCTTCTCTATAATCAGTTATTATATGTTGTTCAGGAGTAATAACATTACCTTCTTCATCAAGTTCTTCTTCAGTATGCTCTCTAATAGCTTCTTGATGTTTGGTACTGAATTTCATATAATCTATGATATCATCCTTAATAGACTCTTGATTACCATCTCTAAACTCTCCTTGTAATCTAACATTATCAAATACTTTAGTATAAGGAGCATTCTTATTAATAACTATTTCTAATTTAGCTTTTCTATCTAAAGGAGTTAACCCTATTACTCCAGTATCATGTATAGTATGCAATTCGTTGTCTTTTATTGCTACTACTCTATCAGAAATAGGTAACGACCATTTAGGATTAAATGTATAGAAAGATGTAAATCTACCTAACTACTCATTAAATACTAGTGGTTTATTTAGCACATTAAACCATACCTCATTATACTTCTTATCAAATAAGGACATAGCTTTAGCCCTATCTTCTTTAATGTTTTTATTAAAGTAAGATTGTACCTGCTTTTCTTTAGATAACTAACTTACTTGACCTGTATAAGAACATATTTCGTTCTTATCATAATCGTACCAATAAAGCACATTATCTGAATTAATTATACTCTTGTCATTCTTAATAGACGAACCATTAGTAGTAGTTACGTAGTCGAATCTACTTAATATACCACCAGTACCTAATACTAGTTGATTTACATTATCGTCAGTAATAAGTGATCTTTCATTGACAGAAGCTACTCCTACTCCAGTATCTTGGAAATAGAATAGTCTATCTTTGAATACTTTTAGATTGGTTATGTCTCCCCACTGATTATCTACATCTAAGTAATCAGCTACTTTGAATTTAGACCACTAATCTATTACTTCATTATTAGTCTTAGCCTATGAAGTTAATATTCTATTAGTATACCTTACGTCTTTATCAGCATACATAGAATTAGGTACATACAATTTACCAGTATTCTATGCAGAATAAACAGAATTATATACAAAGTAAGGAAGATCTTGTACGTGTATATCCTACATCTAAGTAGGCTCTAACTGCAACCAAGAGTCTGCAAAATTTGAACTAGTTACTGTTCTATGAATCTGATCTCCGTGGAATAAATTCATATTAATAGAACTTTCAAATGGTATATAAGCTCCTATATAATTCTTCATTCCATCCCATTCTTTAGCATCAGGTAATTGGAATAGCATGGTATTAGGATAATCTAATAAGCTCAGATAAGTATCTCCTCCGAATACATACTTGCTATCGTGTGCTGCTATACTTATGTATACAGAATTCTGTCTAGATGAGAATGTATTACCTCCATATATAGAATTACCATCACGTTTAACATTAAATACAGGAATAGCATTAGTAGAATCAAATGGATGAAGTTCTGGATATTTACTAGTAGGTACGCTATTAAATCCAGAGAATACATTCTATAATTCTGGTACATGGGCTATAATACACGGACCAGCTGGGCCTTGTAATGATTGATTATCATTATGAATAAAATCGGACATAGAGTAATTAGTATAAGTTCTATTACCAACATTTATTCTTTTAGCCACTACATCTGGAGCCCCATACATGTTATAGTCTATGTTAGGCGGATATTTAGCATCTTCAATATATGATGTAGATTGAGATTGCCCAAATGTTGGAACGAAATATTTAGCTATTGATGCTCCACGGTATACCTTATTACCTCTACTATCTTGATAAGGGAATCCTACAGCTAATACATTAAGACCCCATCTACTACCATAACCTACATATGGTACAGTATCTTGCTGCAATACTCTACCATCTATCTGAGTAACGTAATCCGCCGCAGCAAATATACTACGACTTACACTATTACCAATAGTATTACCATTTGCATAGTTATCTTTAAAATCATCAAACTTGCTATCATTTACTTTACCACCTACAAATGGAGAATAGTATGAGCCTATACCATCTAAGTATACACTTCCTTCAAACAGTTTAGTTGCATCATCACCCTGTACACATATTTCTGGAGATACTAAACGTATATAATCATTTACTCTCATAGTAAGAGAGAAATTACCGATATCTTCCGCTGTACCTGTTGATATTGCTAATTGTTCACCAATCAAACTACAGAAGAAAGGAGTAGGTCTCATCTCCAAACTACTATCTAATTCAGATCCCTATCCTACATATTTATCCTGTTCTTGAATTCTATACTCATATACGTAACTACCTACAGTTTGCATAATCACAGTTCTATCACGCTCAGTTCTATCACAACGAACTATCTCGTAACTTACTGCGCCAACTGGCATTTTCTTTACTTTAAATTCTACACCTAAAGCATTACCTATAAGAGTATTATTTTCATATCTAAACGGAGGCATTTGAGAAGCATGAGGCATTCTAATATCACCTATCCAAAGTACGGGAGAAGCTACCGATTTATCATTGTAGAATATTATACCAAATCTATATGTCTCATCTCTTTGGTAGCCTCTATAATTAGCAGCTATATAAGGATCAGCATAGTTAGGTATATATGAATTGTTCTACTGTTCTTTAGTAGGTTGTACTATCTCAGGCATCTTGTCTGTACCTCTATTGATATATCTAGTATTGTTTCTAACAGTAGATACATCCATACTACAAGATTGATCTAATCTAAACTTATCTTGTTTATTGCTTAAATTTATATCTGTAGTTATGAATGAATATTCTATATTAATACCATAACCACCTAATTCACCTTCCTTATTGTATATATATACATTCTAGGAATTAGATGCATCCTTTGTATACTTTGTGTTATTAAAAGGATTTATACAATCATGAGTAATAGGAATGCGTTTTATAGCTTCATCATCTGTTATAGATAGACGAATGTTATTACTATCTAAACTAGATAATAACTATACGCTTCCTTCTGAATTAGCTCTATATGCTCTAGCATCATAGTCATTACCATCTTCATCTTCTGGTATCCAAGTGTTCTCTGTTACATTAGCAGCGAATAATCTATTTTGCATTTTAGCAAGAGTCTACGCTATAAACTAATAACCAGTCATAGCATTAAACTCATCTATAGATATATCGCTCAATGTAGAACCATAATCTACATACTGAATATCTGTTTGACCATCTGGAATATCTATTTCATCTACTATACTAATAACAGGAGTAGAGTTATTCTGTTCATAAAATAGACGTATTACTCTTAACTTATTGAAATCCTAAAGAGATAATTCAGTAGATAACATTACTGATTTGTTAGATGATTTGTTCAAGCCAGTACCTTTATATTCAGAACTACCTTGGCTAGTTACACTGTCTGTTAAGTGAATTAGCTCGCTCATTGGAGAAGTAACTGTTTCAGTACCATGCACATTGAATAATTGATAACAATATGTTACCATTCCAGCTTTAAGGTTACCTTCAGATAACCAACGGAATTTAAATGGTAATAAACTTACTACTGGAGTTATTTCTAATGAACCAGGATTGATTATGTTACCATTCTCATCTATAAGATTAGAATTGTCTATATACTCATTACTCATTATGTTAACAATCTTAATAGGACTGTTTCCATCAGTAAAGTATATCTTTATGTTAGTATCTGATTCATAGTTACCTACTATACTCAATGTGGGATTTTTAGATAAATCTTCACACAATCCTAGAGCTCCTTTACATACTAATTTGATTTGAGGCATATTGGTATCGAACCCCATTAATCTGTATATCTTATTAATGTTATCAGATGTTTTAGTTATTACTACTGCAATATCATTTATAGTAGTAGTACCTATTATCGTCTCATCTTTAGGTATAATAGTATCGTATCTTCTAGGGTTCTCTATACTTTGTAATACTCCTGTAGTTCCTCCATCATTAGTGATAACACGAACATCCTCAGCGTATCTATACTGAGTATCCGGTATCAAATTTACGTCCTAGTCCATATTAAGACCTTGCGTAAATGTATTAACTTGTGCAGTATTACTTATCATATCAATCTTAATGCGCTATCTTGGTTATATAATATCTGTTCTTCGCCACTAGTACTGAAGAAAGTATCGTGATCATTCATCTCTGGGTATAGTTTGTGCCAGGTATTCTTTACATTCTCTAAATCATCTACAGTAGGCATCATAGCTTCAGCATATGCTTGCTTACGATAGAAGTTATAAGAGTTACGTATATCATAATAATCTCCCTGACTTATTTGACCTTTTAACTTTTTAGGATACATTAACTTCATAGTAACATACCAGTATATTGCTTCCTTATAAGACTCTAGATCTGGTATCATGGGCATACTATCTTCATCAGTATATATAGCATAATAAGATACCTTAATATATCCTCTAGGTACATTAGTCATTATATAACCAGGTTTAGTCATATACTATAAATCGTAACTATACATAGTACCATCTTTGTGACCTATTCTATTACCTAGATATCTACCGTTTGCTGTAGGCACAGTATTCTAGTTTATTAATGCACTTAATGTTTCTCTGATATTATTATCTTCATTTAACTTGTCTAATGCTTCTCTATCATTAGTAAGATTAAACATATTCTTAACCAATGGAAACATGGCTGCATCCTGTATCAACATACAAGCTTTACTACAGCATTGATTATCGTGAGATACACCAAAACTGGATGTTGCTTTTCTCATAGGTAACCAACCACCATTACAGCAGTATGAGTATGCTACCTAATCTAATTTATACAAATCACAAGGCAATGATACTTGGTGACATTCTATTGGAAGTATTTCTACTTTATGCTCAAACTACTATATAGCTCCAATCTTGAGTATGGATTCCATAATCCACTCCCGAATATCTGTAATACGTATCTCATCTTCTCTTAAATCGAGGTCTGCTATTACTTTAGCTACTACAGAAGCTGAACTAATCATACGATTATTTATCATAATTCTGGGTAATCTTTTGTTTTGTTGAATATTATTTGAGCTAAATTTCTCTTGTTATCTCTTGAAGCTATAAACTAATACTTAGTTTTATTAGTAAGCAAACTGTCTTTCTTTGACCAAAAGAATCTATACTTATAATAATTACTATGGTCATTAAGTAGGTATACAGGCTTACCGGTTTCTTTTGTAGCTTTCCAGTCCCATCTAAGACTCTTGCCTGTGAATTCTTTTGGCTAATGTTTAATGATTTGTAAAGTACCTAATCTACATGGAAACTTGAACTCTTTACAACTGTACATCACCTCATCTCTAATGTACTAAAAATAGTCATTAATGATATTTTTATATGTCTATAAGTCAATATCGTATGGAGTATTAGGTTCTATGTACTATTTATAGCTTTCATAGAAATCAGTAGTAGTATAACTCTTTCTCTAATATTTCATATATCAATTATTTATTACTAACTCTGTTCTATGTATCATCATGCGCATCATTGGTATCATCACTAGGCATAGTAATCATAAAACGTAATTCTCTCTCTAATATCATCTATGTAATAGTTGGTATCATTGCAGACGGTATAGGAAACTCGTTGTCTGGATCAAAGCAAGCATTAAGTTCTGTAGGATCTTCAGCTATTACATCTACACTGATATACTCTAGCTGATTAGAATCACCATCTACGTATATTCTATTATTCTTAACCCACGCAATGTAATCTTTACACGTAGCTTTTCTATACTTCTATAATTTAGCTTTAGTACGGCTACCTATCTAAATTATATTACCAAACATATCACGTACATTTATTACTCCAGGTCTATAGTTAAAGTCTATTAACTTAGGGAGTTCTTTATCTCCCACATAAGTAAAGTAACCTGGTACAGTTTCTTCACGGTCTAAATGGATAGGTTCTATAGTAGTAAGATATAATTCGTTTATATCTCTACCCTTATCTATATCTTGCTTAATCAACATAGCCCTATAACCTATGATCCACTTTTCAATTTGTATTCTACTTAAATGCTCAGACTCTGCAATATTATTATTACGAGCAATAAGTAGAATGTTATCTACAAGCTAATTGAGTGTCATAATATATTATGTTTTAATAACGTTATAAGCCATATAACGCATTTTAAGACTGTTATAGGCACTTTCTATTATTAGTAATACAATCCTTTAATTTAAGTAATAGCGGTCTTAAAAAGGCTTAAAATAAAAAAGGTTGATCTTATTGACCAACCTTATCCATAGCATTCTTCATATCCTAAGGGAGCATTTCCTTCATAGGTGGTGGAACCATCTAATTAGCTTTCCTTATTATATTCTTCAACTCACTAACTTCTTTCTATAGTTCTAATATTTTATCATTCTCTCTAGCTGGTTCATTATCTACTCCCAACTTATCTAATAATACTTGACACTTGGCCATTTCTTCATCGCATTTAGCTATTGCCTCTTTTCTCTACTTATACGTATTATATTGATTACGTACTATATTTATAATTTCTTGTTTATCAGTAGATATAGTAAGACCTATAGAATTATCTGTTATAACTGACTTATTCTCAGGTATAGTGAACTTTTTAGTTTCTCCATTGCACTATATAGTTATATCTACTAATTTCTTTCTGGGTTGATTAGGCATAGGGAACTACCCTGGTGGTAGTGGCTCATCATATATTGAACTTACTTGAGTAACAGAACCTTCATTATACTCAGTAGTCTTTTTGAATGTACCAACTACTTCTATTATATATACCTTGTCACCTATATTTAATTGATTGAATAACATAATAAGTTAGTTTTATAAGGGCTCAATTAAGAGCCCTTTTGTTTATTATTACGCACCTGGTGCGGTTATATTTGCAGGATAAGCATTCACTAACTAATAGACATTATTACATTTATTATAATATATTAAATATCTAAAGTTTAGTTGTAGGTTACCTGCTTGTACATCTTCTTGTAAAGCGTTGCGAAGCATAGATTGATTATTATTTTCACTGTTACCATCTGATAAACCTACTGGTAATGAAGCGCTAGCTTCAGCAGAAGACTGTCTTACATCCAGAAAGAACAATCCTTCGTTTGGTAAACTTCTATACTCTTGATAATTAACGTCATATCTTACTTCAGTAGAAGTAGCTACTACCCCAGTAGTTTTAAGTACTGGAATTCCAGATATAGTATTTAATCTTCTACGACGCCTTCCAAATAAAAATGGACCCCAAAACGGGAATAACGGTTGTACATTATAGAAAGGATACATAATTACCTCCTTTCTTTATTAGCAACCACAACCACAACCATTGTTATAACCTACTCCATTAAAGGCTGCATCACCAGCATAAGCTCCCATAGCAGCAGCTCTAAATATTTCAGGATTATAGCATGACAATTGCGGATAAGGAACGCTTACTGTATTAGGTAATTTGCATTTAATACCATCTACATCTGATTGTAAAGAATTCAACTTAGTTACAATCGGAGCAGTAGCAGAGCTAATCATATTACCAAAAGTAGCTGTCTGATGTTCTTGACTTAACTGAGTAAGCAGTGTGGAATTTCTCTCACGTAAACTATCAATCTTATCAAGCAAAGCCTGATTCTGCATAGCATCTAACTTAGCAATTATAGATTGAGTATTAGCTGTACCACTATCACGAAGAGCTAAAGTATTACTGTTCATAGTATTAACTAAGTTATTAGTCTGATTACATACAGACAACTGGTTTTCATAACCCATCTTAGTAATATTGTTATTTACAGCATCAATAGATCTCTGAGTAGTGCAACAGCAATTAGCTAACTCAGAAGCAAGAGATGCATTACCTGAAGTAATAGCATTGATTACTTCACAGCTAGACAATTTAGTATCACAAGAAATCTGACTTACACCAGAATTGATAGTATTAAGAGCTGTCTGAACAGCATTAATATCACAATTCAAAGTATTAGACAGTGAGCTTATAGCTTCCTTATTGCCATTAATAGCTTGCATTAACAGGTTGGTGTTAGCGTCATTATTCAGCTGAGAAGCTAAACGACTTGCGTCATTACCTCCACGACCGAAACCGTTACCACCAAAACCACCCCAGCAGAAGAAGATCAAAATAATCCAAATCCACCACCAACCGCCGTTTCCACCGAAACCACCGTTGTTCATCATAGCCATCAAAGCAGCCGGATCCATACCTTTATTAGCGTTTTGCATTAAAGCAGCAAGACCAGCATCAATACCACGATCCTGCACAATAATTCTATCTTCTAACATAATTGATTTAATTTAAAAATTGATTTTTATTAATATCTAACGTAGCGAACAGCTTTGCCACGTCCATATTCTGAATAAGGTTCGTACTCTTTTTCTCTTTCGAGCATACGTTCATAGTCATCTTCATAATCTCTAGCTCTGCTAGTAGAATATACTCTACGACCACCACGCATCATGCCACCTCTTCTACCACCTCTACGGAATAAGCCTATGCGTTCAAACTCATCATCATCGTCATCTTCGTATTTGTCACGCTTTTCAACTTCTTCCTCATAGCATTCCATTTCAGCTTGTCTGATCTTATCACACATAACGTAAATATAGTAATACCACATCTTACCTTCATCAATGTCTTTATCATTGATCCAAGCCTTTGCCAATTCAACAAAATGCTTAGTACTATTAGAGTTAGTCATACTTATAATTACTTTATAGTAATCAGAATAAACCATGTTAAGTGCTACAAACCAATCATAACGGTTAAATCTGCTACCCAGATTTATTCCGTACTGACTAGCTAATGCGGTAGTTTCTTCTACAGACCAATGCGGTCCACGAGTACCATCCTCATTTTCCATTTTACTTACAGCTTTACGGGCATGTTCCTCATTGAAGTGAGGACCGTGTTCTGCTTCGTAAGCCTTTACACGAAATATTCTATGCATATTATTATTGATTAATATTATTGAATATATTGATTATCATTTTGGTAACTCAATTATGCGAGTATTGGTTACCTTGATTATTGGATTACTGTTAACTATCTGATATCTTTTGGTATGTATCTTTTTCCAATCAAAGTGCCAGAACCTAACCCAGCCATTCTTATACTTATTACGGTATTCTTTCTTCTCTTCTACAAACAGAATCTATTGATTCTTAATATCTAATGTGGCTTTAAGGATTGAATCCTTTCTACTAACTATGATAGTTGTTAATGGATTAATTTTAAGTTCTTCGTCGAAATCTATTAGCTTATGTTTTATAATAGTTCTAACTGAATCTTTAATCTCGGTATTGATTACATTTATATTAGTTAGGTTCTTGTCTTTGATTTTAAGCTTTTTCTAAGCATCCTTGGTTTCTTTTAATAAACTATCATTACTAGTATTTAGTTCTTCTATAGTAAGCTATAGTACTCTGTTTAACTATTCTTTCTAGGATGCTAGTTGTTCATAAGCTCTAACATTGTTAGTTATTCTGTCAATCTCTTTATTCTTTTTCTGTAGCTAATGGTTCTAAACAAAAACAGTCGCAATAAGTAAACTAACTAAACCTACTGCGACTGCTCTGAAATTCCTTGTAAACCAATTAACTATCAACTTTAGTATTGGAATCATCTGGTAATTCTTTATCTAATGATATATCTAAATATTTCTCTCCTTTTGCTTTTATAACCTTTTTGAGGATTTTCCATATTTTCCATTTAGGATATAAGTCGCTAAATGATTCTAGTAACGACCAAAACTCAACTAAGGCTATCATTCCTGCTACTATTTCTACAGCATGCAGGTTAATAGAGGTTACTACCAGCTAATCTATTATTGACGCACTAGTTATTGCTACTGCTGCATCTCTAGTCTTCCATATAGTTTTCCATGCTTTATGTGATTCAATCTTAGGATGCCCATATTTTTTAGAGACTTTATAACCATAGATAGCATCAAGTAGTATCAATATACCGACAGCAGTGATAGGAACCCATACAGGCGCGAATATAGAAAGTAGCCCAGTTATAACAGAAGCTACGCATTTATCCGCACTACTGAACATGTTCTTAAATATTGACATAGTATGTTCTCCTAATTGTTGGTAATTCATAGATAGTGGCTGATAATAAAAATCAAATAAAGCCCTAACAGATTAAAAGGGGAGTAAAATCTGAGAGGGCTCGAAATTCCGTTTGAGATTATAATTATATAACGATAAGGTTTATTTAAGGTTTCTATTTTGAAAATCTTCTTGCATAAACTAATAGCTCTTTATAGCGTAATATTTTCTTTAATAGATTGATACCATTACAATGTTTAAGCCATCCTATATGACTACACATTTCTTGCTTATAATTTTCCATTGTAATGTTCTTTTTTCTATTCAATCTAGCAGCTTTCCTACACATACTACGCTTAATATTCTTTCTTACTAAAGTATAGTCATGCCTTATTACATAACCTACAAAAGATATACCTCTGTCTTCTACTTTAAATATCTAATAGTTATCTTTGAAAGTTAATTTTAAAGTATCTAAATACTATTTCATTTCTTCAAACAGTTCTCGTAAATACTCTTTATCCTTATGTAGTATTACTATATCATCTGCATATCTGAAGTAATATTTAACCTATTTATCTTCTTTAAGCCAGTGGTCAAAGTAAGTAAGATACAGATTAGCAAAGAACTAAGATAAGTAATTACCAATAGGTACACCTTCTGCTGAATCTATTATTTCATCTAATAGCTGTAATAACTTCCAATCTTTTATCTTCTTTCTTATTATGCTTTTTAATACTTCATGATCTATACTAGGATAGAACTTTCTGATATCTAACTTAAGACAATAAGTAGTATTATCTACATCTTTTAAAGCTTCTTTAACATTATGTAATGCTTCGTGAATACCTCTGTGTTTAATGCAACTATAAGTATCTTTAATAAAGATAGATACCCATATAGGTTCCATTATATTCATTACAGCATGATGTACTATTCTATCTGGATAATAAGGTAATCTAAATATTAATCTTTCTTTAGGTTCTCTGATTATAAATGTATTATATTCAGAAGTTTTATACGTACCGTTAATTAAATTCTGCTATAGTTTTTTAAGTAATTCTTCTTTATTCTAGTCAAACTCTTTGATATCTTTTCTACTAGATTTATTTCTTCTAGCTTTCTTATCTGCTAAATATAAATTGTCTAAGCTAACAATCTTATCGAATAAATTATTATATCTCTTCATAAATAATATTTTCTGAAATACCTTCGTGCATTTTCGCTTTTGCTACCAATGCACTTAAGAAGCATGTCATATTTTACCAAGAGGTAAGGTTCAGCCCTTGATTTTTTGTCAGTTATAATTTTTTTTACGTATTTCAGTGTCCTGACATTCGCATTGGAATTGTCTAACTCATTGTTAGAATTCAAATTGAACAAACCTGCATTAGACTCATTGTCTGAGTTACTGCTGATTTACTCACGACTGCAACCTTTTATTGGTTAATTAAAACCAGTTTTCTTCAGATTCTATAGAATCCAATTGTTCATAATCCTCATCATTTAACTCTAATGTAGCTGGAGCAGCTGGCAATGCCGGTTCACCATAGAAGGTAATTCGAGTCCCGACACTCGCAGCGGAAGCGTCCAACCCAAGGTTAGAATGCAAATAGAACAAACCCGCATAAGACCCATTGTCCGAGTTACTGCCGATCAGAAGAGTTCTAGGTGTAGCTGTAGCACTAGTCCAGTGATAATCACAATAATAGGTTGCAGCACTAGCTCCATTTCCTACTACAGCTGGGAATAGATCTGCCTAATTATTATTAACAAGTTTTTTTACATATTGACTAGTAATTGTACTTTCTTTAAAGTCTTGTAACTCATAACCTGCTGCAATTAACTGTTCTGCAGTAGGATTATTACCTCCTTCAAATGTACCAAACTTAGTATAATCTTTGCAAATATATACACTATTATCAGTACCAGCAACTACTACATCAATTACATTCTTCCATACATGACCAAATGGATTCTCAATACCACGGTATCTAGGAACATTAACTACCTTAGTACCAGTAGATGTACCCTCTGCATTAGTATTAGTATGTGTATATTCGATTATACCAGTACCATTACCTAATGATTTAGTAGTACCACTAGGTACAAAAGAATATGTAGTAGCTCCATTTACAGTTACAGTTCCTGTAGTTACACCTTCACCTAAACCACCTTGATGATAACCTTCTGCAGTTAAATTGGCATTAAATGCTTTCTGACTATTCAAAGTAGCATATTCTACTACGAATAACCAAGTAAGATCTCTATGCGCACCGTAGGTATAGATATTCCAATTGTTAGTCCGATTATTCCCTCTAGCAAAGGTTTGGAATTGGTTTCTAGTGTTACTTACTACAGGTTTCAGTTTAAGTGTTGAAACAGCAATCGATCTAAGCGCATTCTGTGTATCCGCACTACCTGTATTAATAACACCCTCATACGCTCCAATGTATTTCTTTTCTACCTTGGTATAACCGGGGAGATTGTATTCACTCATACGAATTTCAACCGTATTGTCTGGAGTAGCCACTAATAATCTATAATGTTCTGGTATTTCTACCATAATTTCAGGAGCTCTACCATTACCATCATCAGTTATAGTAACGCCATCTTCCCACTTATTCCAGTCATCTGCTTTTAAATACCTCTTAGTATTGTCATCATTATTAATAGTACAACCTCTCATCTTACTCTGGATAGGAAGTGTTTTATGCATTTCCATATTACCAGTACGTACACCATCAGGACTAGAACTATTAGCTAAGTCAAACTTAACACCATACCACAGTTCGTTTTCATTTCTACTAAGCTTACCAATCTCTTCATCAAGAGTAACTGCAGCACTTATAGCACTAGGACTATCTGCTAAGTAATTAGTACTTGATAAGTCAGGCATTTCATTAGCTTCAGTTAAACCTACTTTATCATTTACTTTAAGTATAGTACTTCTAAGCTCTGTAATATCTTGATTTAAAGCTGTCTCTAAACTGTCAATATTGCCTTGAAGTTCTGTATCCTTAGCTTTGAGTTCTTTCACTGCATTCTCTCTTGCAACCTTTTCATCATTAATTGCATCAGGAAGAGTTTCATTAATGGCTAACTTTTCAGCACCAGTCATTAAACCAGCAACAGTATTAGTAGCAGGAGTAATAGTAATATTAGATAAAGTAGATTCTACATATCTACCATCACTCTTCTCTACTCCAGTAAGACTGATAGTAATGTTATTAACATCTGTTTGATCTAATTGGAATGTACTTAATAAATTATCTGGCATAGAGTTAACTACATTCTCCATAGCTTTACCCTTACCACCATCATAAGCAGTACCAGTAATATCGCCAATGATAATAGCATTAGAATCAATGTGTACCCATTGTGAACCAGACCATCTAAATTGATAGCTTACTTCACCAGGAGTTACATTAACATATATTTTATCTCTCTCACCTACTATAGGAGTTTCATGTTCAGCATCTGCATATAACTGTATATTCTAAAGTACTCCAGTAGGAGATACAGTATAAGTAGCATATGCATCCATCACATCATCAACATATGAAGGCAATTGACTAGCAGGTACTTTACCATTACCATCAAGTTCAGCAAGACCATTAGGTTGACCTTTTAATGCTTTGAAGTCCTGTAAGTCTTCATTCACATCATCAATCTTAGTATCCAGTCTATCTACTTGAGCTTTTACAGCAGCATCACCTTTATTAATAGCATCTACTATACTACTACCTTTAAAGTAGTTATTGCTACTATTATCAGGTAAAGATATAATGTCACTATTCTTATCATAGTTTAAACCAACAGATTGAACAATCTCTTTAATGTGAGTCCATTGGTCTACATTAGCATCTCTATTTAGTGGTATCCATTTCTTAAGATCAGGACTATATGACTTAATAACATTACCAGTACTGTCTGTTGCTAAGTCAATCCAGTAAGAAACTTCTTTAGGATTTGGAGCATACTTAGATGCTATGAAATTAGGATTTTCTTGTTTAACCATATTTGCAAATATTTAATAATTAAATAATCTCCTGTTCTGGAGTACTCCATTCAGGTGAATTAGTAATATCTTCTTCATCTAATAAAGGAAACGGATATTCTACAGTAGTGTTTTCATCAGTTTCAGACAGTAACATTACTGGAGGAAAGTATTCATTGAATATCTCTTCATGAATAAGAGCTTCTGTACCATCTATATTAGTACGTCTAGATTCCCAATCCTTATCAAATTCTTTTAATTCTTCTATAGGTATAGCTAACCACTTCATAATCAATCATATTTTAGTTTATAGTCATTAATTACTTTCTCAATTTGCAAAGGTGTGAGTTCGTCATAGAAACCGATAAGCTTGTAGAGAGCCATATTTGAAAAATATCCGGCCAATCCTATATCACCCCCAAGAACCACCTTTTGCGGCTTTAAATCTGTACCGTTCACTATCGTGATAATCTGATGTTTCAAATAGACCTCTTTTCCATTCATAGTAGTATTCAGCTTTCCGTTTATGTAAGTCACTCCACCCCAGTTATAAGTATTGTATGCTATATGATTTAATGAAATACTTATTCCAAAACTTGTCTGACCTACTCTTTGGTCGTATAGGAACCCACCTTTATCGGTAGTTAAAGACGGCATTACTTCCATAAACAACGTCTTGAATCCTTTCGTAACATTCTGCATTATCGCATAATCATCTATACTATCAAAGACAAAAGCACCGTCTGACCTGTAGCCGCTACTCTCTGTATACGCTGCATTGAATATCTCTGCATCATGTCCATTACCCGACAAATCGTCTATGATATTACGGGTAGGAGAAGAATTGTCCTTAAGTGATAAGTCGTAATAGACGTCCGGTTCCGGTATCGTGACCTTTCCATCGAATTCAGGCAGTAGCCATTCTCCTAATACTACAGCACCTATATTAGTGTACTGACTTATCCTAATACGTTTACCAGCAAACTATGTAAAGTCTACTTCTCTAGTATCAGTTACCTAGGAACTAGTATTAGATATAAGATCTTCGATTAGTAAATAGCCTGAGTATACTGCAGGTTCTATAAATGAATCTCCTTTCTCTATATCATATAACTATGGAAATACATAGTATGCCTAGGGATTTATAAATATTGGATTATATAATATTGTTTTCATTATGTTATTGGATTTAATGCTACAACTTGACCAGCTTCAGTTTTATCAAAGTAATTAACTACAGCAAATTCCTCATCTGCTGCCTAACCGTCTCTACTGCTTACATAACTCCTAATAAACTGCTGACCTCTCTTTTCACTATTACCCGCTACATATCCATATCTGAATGCAGTACTTATATTATCGTTGTATATAGTGCCATTCTCATTCATAGCGATTACTTTAATCTATCCTTCCTCAGTCATAGTATCAGTATTCAGACATCTAACAGATCCTATTATTATATCTCCGTCTACATTAGTCTAATCATTCCACGTCTTATACTATTTACCATTAAATGTAACATAACCATTAACGGAAGTACTTAAAGTACCTTTATATGTAAAGTCTCTCTATATCGTTAAATTGGGCATACCTTCTACGCTATCATCTACAGGATTAATTTTATACCATCTATCAACGTATTTAACAGCTTCTCCAACCCATATTTTATTAGGCATACCTTCTTCAGACACCCAACCATCTTTATCAGCGAATACAAATGATTGACCTGTTACTCCCATATCACTACCCTTCATTTGATATGCTTTTACTATAACTCCTCCTTTATAAGCAGTACATTCAACAGTCACAATACCGTCATTTTTATTTCCAAACCAGTTTCCTCTAAGCTATATAATTAACTATTCTGGCATAGTTAAACTAGGATCATTAGTATATACATCTTGTATGGATTTAATGTCTACCATTACACACTCTGCTCCAGATTGAGTGTTATCGCCTCCCCAGTATAAAAACGGTTGAGTTCTATTTTCAGACGAACCCCAACTCCATCCTACTATTTCACTAGGGATACTAGGAGCGTTAGTGATGTTAGTACCGGTATCAAAATCTCTACCGTTAGAATCAGTCCATATGAATCTCAACTATATACTATTGAAATCATAGAAGTAAGCTACATCATCCCTAGTAGGCCATATATGATTTACTCCATCAAATACATCAGATATATTAGTATTGCCTACAGTTCTCTTTTGTAGGGGAACTGCTCGTCCCCCTGCTATACCTAACTCTAACATTACTCACTCTCCTCATCAATAATATTATAAGTCATACCTGCTACTTTAGTAAGCTAATTATATTCAGCTTCAGTACCAGTCCATATAGGTAATGATATCTTACCGTTATTAGCACTAGGTAATGCTAAAGTAACACCAGTACCTTTGTTCATTGCCTGTTGTACCGGATCTAATACAGATATCTTATTCTCACTAATAAGTTTATTTATTAGCTGAGTAATATACTCTTCATCAAGTAATTCACCAACATTACCAAGATTATTCTCAATATTAGTAATCTTATTATTGATACTAGTTATACTCTGTTCAATATCATCTATACTAGACTCCAGATTAGTAATTCTGTTGTTAACAGTAGTTATCTTACTATCTAGATTATTTATTTTACTAGTAAGTTCAGATATACTTTGATTAACTTCATTTTTGAAATCACCTATTGAAGATTCTATAGTAGTATCTATGTAATCCTTAAGTCTATCATCACTAACTACTAAATCAACAATCTAGTTAATAGGAGCTTTAAAGTTCTAATCCTTCTCTGCTATTACCATGTATTCGTTTCCTTCTAGTATACGCTTAGGATCCAGCTCCAATATCTTTATACCGTCACATTTATTCATAACTATTACTCTTTAAAGAACCCACTAGGAGCACTCACTTTATTAAATACAACACTATCAGTAGTAGCTAATGACAATTGAGCTCTAGTAACTACATGAGGATTATCCCTTCTAGCAGCATGAGTATCAATAGCATTCTATGCATTAGTAATCAATTGCTTAAGCTCATTAATCTGAGATTGCAAATTATTATCTGCATTAGTTCTATTCTAAATCTCTTGATTAATTAACTCGGTAAGATCAGTAACTTTACCATCTACATAAGTCTTAAGTTCATTCTTAGCTTTAGTAATTTCACTATTTATATAGCTTCTTAAATCACTAATCTACTGGTCAATCTTACTATCTAACTCTTGTATATTCTGAGTTAATTCAGTAATCTTCTGTTGAATAGAACTTAAATCACTACCTACTATATTAGTTATATCTTGACGAATGTCTTCAATATTAGAATTGATATTAGTAATATCTTGGTTTATATCATCAATGTTATTATTGATGTTTGTAATATCCTACTTGATACCATTAATTTCATTTCTAATATCATTAATCTGAGTAGTTAACTCTTCTACTTTCTAATTAATATACTACCACAGTTTATTAACTTCTTCTTTCAGTTCATCTTTAAACTCAGCTAATTCATTTCTGATTTCAGTTATAGCTTCATTAATAAACTGTTCTATCTAATCAAGAGCTCTATTAATATAATCAATGATAGCATCTACTTGCTTATCATTCAGATCTAGCATCTCCCATGTATTAGTATCATTACGATAGTATCTAATACAACCACCATAGTAATTAGAGGTAACGTCAATCCAATAATCTACTTCTAGAGGATTAGGCTACGTATCTGATGCTCTAAATCTAACTATCTCTCTCTGTAACATATATTATGCTTTAAATGTTGTTATTTTGTCTTCTGTTCCATCATCATATACATCAATATGAACCCAGGTAACATCTTCCTCTAAACGTACTTTACATGGTAATAACAAAGGTTTAGCCTTTATTATCTCTCTTATTTCTTCTGCAGTCTTATCATCACAAGTAAAGTCAATAGCATTACCTGTTACATGTGCAGATACATATACTCCTTTCTTACTCTTTACTAAAGGACACATATTACAACGCATACCTCTTTGATGCATATTACCAATATTGATATGCATTGGCATTCGTAAAATATCAGTACGTAGACACAGTAATACGTGTAGTAACTAAGTACTTAAGAACATCCATGATTGTTCTCCAAACCTACTATATATGTGATTACATACTAACTCTTTTACATCAAAGTAAGGTTTAAGCTGTTTAATTATTTCTTCTCTCGGCATCATTGTTATTCATCATTAGGGCATCACCAACTAGATTGGCTGCTACGTTCATACCAAATTGTTTAGTATCGTTATCTATCTCACTTACCTTTACGTTGATTTGAAGGAGCAGAAGATATATCTGCTCCAACAATTCTCTATCTGTCATATGTGCTAAGTATGGATTCACGATATTGTATTACCTTTCTGTGTCACTAATATCTCAGCTGCTATTGGTGTATTTGTAATCTCTCTATAATTATAGCTAGTTGATGGGGCTGAAGTAACAAGTTGTAAAATGTATAATTTTTCACTATGATTTCTACCATCAGACTTAGGAGCATTAACTTTCAATAAATCACACTAGTAACTTCCACCATCCTGTATATATTCATAACCAAACCAAGTTGTATTCATTGATGCGTTAGCAGTTACCTTTTTTACCTCACTAATAGCTCCGTAATTATAGGTATATGCATCATAGTCCGAATCTACAGTATGTACTTCAAACGTACTATCCCACTCATACTATTTTGTTGTTGGAGTGGTTACAATTCCAAAGCTAATTTCATCAGGATAAGTATCACTTCCTCTAACATGCGAATAGTACGTTGCAACAAATGCGTCACTACCTACTTGCATAATATCACAGATAATAGATTTGTTACTTTCATTTTGTGTCACAGTCACAAATGTCTATCTATTACTTTTATTATTAAAATTGGATGACAGTGTAAATTTAAATTTACCCTCATTAGCAATGGAACTAGATACTTTAGTTACAGTTGCCCAAGAAGCGTAATCCCCTATACTAAAATCTAAGTATTGTCTAGAACTAACGTCTTCTACTCCGTCCACATATTTAGATTTATAGCTAGCAAAAGTAACTGAAACGCCTTCATGCTCTTTCATAGTTCTGATTGCGATTGATATATTATCTCTAGCTCCATTACTAAATCCGAATTTATATCTCCATTCTACTGTTGCAGAATAAGCAGCTTGACTAACATTAATTCTCAAAGTCTTATTACTGCCAGATTGAGTCAATACAATAGTGCCACTCCTTGCAGATCCACTATTATCGGATGCACTAATAGTAACTTTACTACTAGTAGTAGAAGTAGTTATCCAGCTAGGTTTACTAGACACACTCCAAGATTGACTACTACCATTCTTAGTAGATACTACTGGTATATTAGCAGCAGTTCCATTAGTAGAGAAATCCCACGGGAAGCTTGCGCTAACATCTGAGGTACTACCATCTTCCCAAGTAAATACATAATTATCTGCAGGTGGTACATAACCGCTTTGTGATATTGTAGCATAATCTCTTTTTCCAGATTCACTCTATGTAAAGTACACATTTGCAGATCTAGAAGATGTAGATGAATTAGAACTTATAGTAAATCTACCATTACTATATGTTGCCCACGAAGGTAATGTACTACTATCTATACTATATCCTAAACTGATCTGATTACCATTTACCAACTTATATGAAGTAAAGCCTATATCTCCTGTACCACCACTAGCTCCAACATTAACTTGCCACGGACTAATTGTAAATACATACTCAATAGTAGGTTCAGCACCTGCTTGAGTAACGGTACAAGTGGCAGACTTGCCACCATGAGTTGCTTTAATAGTTGCGGTTCTACTAGATGTAGATGTATTCTCTCCTAATGTTAAAGTACTAGGTGAAGAGCTACTGCTAAGACTACCTAAGTTAGTAGACAGTGTAGGATTACCTGTTTCTTCAGTAACATCTCCACTAGCCCAATATACAGTTCTCTTAGCACTAGCTGTAATACGTGAAGTACCACCATCACTAGATACACTAGTAGGATTAGCTGATACAGATATAGTCCATTCTCCATATGAGCTAATAGTATCTCCACTCTGTGATAGACTAATAGTAGCTGTCTTATTAGATTCATTCTGAGTTAAAGTAATTTTACCTGTTCTATTTGAAGCAGTCTAATTAGCAGAAGCACTTACTGTAGTTCCGCTTATAGAGAATCCAGTACCAGATGCGCTAGTAGTTTTTAATGATACACTTATATCACCACTCTATTCTACTCCATCTAATACCTTTCTTTTGTAAGAACTATAAGTAAACTATTTACTACCACCGCCAGCTCCAAATGACATACTAGTAGGTGATACTGTTAAGTAGTAATTCCAAGTCTCTACCTTCTTACGTATATCATCTATCTTTACACATTCATTAGCTCCATAAGTAGAAGCATTCTCAATAACGATTAATGAATTAATAGCTAAAATCTAGGTCTTAGTAGGACATTCTGTCCCACTCTTACCTAGACTAAGCTTACTTAATATCATAGAATATGTTGCTATTTCATTACTCATGTTGCTTATTCTTTAAAGTTTCTATTTCAGCTTTAAGCTTTTCAATCTCATCCTTAAGCATCTTAACTCCTTCAATAGCTAATACACCTAACATCTCATACTCTACCTTCTTAACCTTAACATACTCTTCATCATCTTTAGTGAATGATTCAAACTGTTCGGGATTACTTACTTCAGACTTAAGAGTATCACTTTCAGTTACTATGTCCTCAAAACCTAATTCCTCTAAGTTCTATGCTATAGTACCTATTTGCTTCTAATCATTCATTATAAATGATACAGTAGGTATAGAACATATCTAGTCTAAAGTATAGTCTAAAGGTTTAATATCTGATTTTAAACGAGCATCAGATTCTTTGAAGAAACCATTAGCTGCGTATATTTTTTCAGTAGATGAAATACCACCTATCACATATAGTTTTTGAGGTGGTGTAGTATTACCACCTATTACAACGCCTCCGCCATTACCACACATTATGATATTTTTGGTTCCATCCATATTTCTATGGTTCAAATATAGATTACCATTATATGAATTTATTTCATTTGTGTGTTCTATATTTACACTACCCGCTGCTCTAACAATATCATCTCCAGCATATATGGACTATTTAGGAGTTATAGTTACTGTTCTAGTTACTCCAGAAGTGGGCATATCTTCATTGGTAATAGTTTCAACCATGTTTCTATAGTCACTGCTATTACTATAATAAGCGTGTACTACAAAAGATTGGAATTGTCGTGTTTGTTTAAACCATAGATAGACCTAACCATTATAGTTAAATACCTTTATATCACCAAATCCAGCTCCGTTATTAACCCCAGAATACTATATTATTGAGTTTCCTGAATTATAATTATAGAACTATATTACTGTATCAAACGGAGGTGTAGTATAATAGGAATTACCGAATATTCTTACAGTAATCATTGCATCAACACTAGATGCATTTCTTAATTTTACCAAACATCCTTTATCATAGTTATATACCATTTTTGGTGAATAACGCTAATCTAACTCATTAGCATAATTACCTTTATGTAGTAATTTATAATGAGTACCTCCATAATAGAAAGTTGCTCCTTCATCTAAACTGTCTACTCTACCTAATGATATACATGGATGAGTTGTCAGTTTATCATTGTATAAATATGCTCCTAATGAATTTGTATACCCTACTTCTGCAGTTTCTACTTTGTTATTAACAAACTAGATAAGACTCACAGCATCAGTACCGTGCAAAGTTAAAGGCTAGCCAGATGAAGTTTGACTTATTGTTAATATTCCCGTCATAGTATCCCCAGCTTTCTTTACAAAAGCAGATGGACTAATACCACCAACTGTATCAGCATTACCAGCATTAGCTGGTTTACCAACGCTTACAGTCTATGCATTGCCTCCAGATGGAGTTACTGTGAAATTACCAGCAGAGCCATTAGCAAATGTATAAGTAGTATTAGTATTCTATGCAGGTATACCTAATGCAGTTATATCAGCTTTAGTTACAGCTGTAACACCAGATATATGACTAGTAGAGTCAGTAGAGAACTTATAGAATCCAGATGCTTTACTAGGTGCAGAACCAGCAGGATGTACATAGTTATTATATGTAGCTCCTTTGGTTAAAGTAAGAGTATCACCACTAATAGATGCAGTAGTAACAGCATTACCAGAACCAGCTACAGTTACTTTACCAACTTTCTTAGCTAATTCTGTATTCATAGTAGACTACAGATTGTTAATATTAGTCTGTAACTGAGCATCACCATCCTTTCTAGCTTGTATCTCTACATTCAAATCATTAGTAATCTCGGATGAACTGCTCTCGATAAGCTCTTCTAATCTATCTACTTCAGTAGTTACTTTATTATCTAGATTAGTAATTCTATTAGGTATATTAACGTCTAAGTTCTACTTATCACTAGCAGTCATTACACCAGCCTGAGTTTGATTAGCAGAAGGTATGGTTTGTGACTTAGTAATGGGATTAGCATATGAATTACTAGCCGTAGACAAATCAGATTGCTTATAATTAATAGTTACGCTAGTTGCATTTCTAGACGTTGCATCTACACCAGTAACTAAGTTCTTAGGTAGTGAATCAAGTTTATCGCCAGGATTCTGTATACTACCAAATTCATTATATAAATCATCTAATCTACCTTTATCTATTGCAGACATAGCACCTGCATTAGTAGTTGTAGCTGATGGTATATCTATATTATCGTCCTGTAATGGACCATAATTCAAACCATCTTTAGCCGCATACTTATAGTTAATCTTAACTAACTCACCAGTACTAGTAGTAGGAGTAAGGTATGAAGTAAGTTTAGTAGGCATACTATTTAAAGCATCTCTATTAGCTTTACCTTTATCTCCAGGATATGCAGTACTAGGAGTTTCACCTAATGCCAAACTCTAACTAATCTCTAAGTATTGAGTACCAGTCCATCTATAAGTCAGATTAGTATCCTTAGCTACATATATTTTACCAGTTTCACCAGTTTGAGGAAATTGATCTTTAGTAGAGAACTCTAATACATCATCTACATAAGACGGTAATTGAGCTGCAGGAACCTTACCAGTTGAGTCTAATTCAGCTAAACCACCAGGTTGACCTTTAGTACTAATAAATGCATTTAAACTATTAGTAATAGTAGTATCACCTGCTTTCCTATTTTCAATCTCTTTCTGTAAAGCATCTTCTAGTTTATCAGTAACTCCATCAAACTTATTCTCTATACGGTCTATCTCTGCTTCTCTATCAGCAATCTCCTTATCAATCTTATCATCAAGATCGTCTATTCTATTATTTATATTGGAGTCAGCTTCCTTTAGATCTTCAATTTGCCCAGGTATAGTAGTATTAAGTTCTACATAGTCTTCCTTACTCATTAGACCATCCATAGATGCAGTAGCATTAGCTATACGTATATCCATATAGATGTTGTTACCACTCTTAATAGTGTTCCATGATACACATGGAGTACTATTCTGTCTAAAGGTAATGCCATTGGTTACTAAATCATAAGTAGATGTATTAGTACCGTCTTTAAACTTAATGTTAGTTAACGCTAAATTACCTATATATACATACTGACCATTATCTGTAAGTACTTTAGTACCATCTCCAGTAGTCTTAATTACTGTAGTAGTATATTGTTCTTTACTATAGTTTAATGAACCATCTACAGTAATAGTATCAAACACTACTTGAGATATATTATCTGTGCCTTCTTCTTTAATAAAATCAGGAGATTCAATATATATAGTACCACCAACTATAGCTACTTCAGTTGCCAAGTCTAATCCATTTCTATTAGAGTTAATGGTATAGATAAGCTTGCCTTCTTCTATAGCTTGCTTTAATGCGTCATAATCTTCTTGACTTACTTTACCATCAATGATAGTAGGATCAAAGATATACATAGTCATATCTTTAAACTCTATCATTCGGATCTTACCATTTCTTTCACCATCTTGGAATGGAATCATTTCCTATCCTGTGACAGCAGTACGTTCTGAAGCTTGACTAATCTTTAAACCTTTAATTCTTGCTATCATTGTCAATCAAATTATTTTCTTTCTACTATTCTAACAGTACTACACCGTTATCTTCCCATAACCAAGGATCTGCATCCTCTGTCAACAATGCTAATACATAAGGATCATACAATCCTCTAAAGTATCCATTACCACAACCACACTTAATACAATACGGTTTGAGTTTCATAGGTACACCACTATATAATTGTGGTTTAACCTAATGTAAGTATCTCTTTAGTATTTCAGAATCTATAGGAGTAGTAACACTAGATGTGTTACTAAACTCCAATAAATCTGTCAATTCATTGTATACTATGGTTGCTACAACATCTCTATTGTTCCTAAGTATATTAGTTTTAAGTATAGAGTTTGTTTTACTATTTATATATTCTTTTGCTTTATCCATAGTAATTATGCGTTTGCGTATGTTTTAGTAGTAGCACTATTTTTTTTGAATACCAAACCTACTGTTGGGTCTAAACTAGCGGAATAGGTGTTACCTCCTGATACTTTTTGTACATATATGCTACCATCTCCAGATATATATATCTATGAACCATTACTACTTCTAACGTATATTGTTCCTGATTTGGGAGTTGTATTCTAAGATCCGTATATATCTATTAGATAGAAATCTGTATCTGTAGTTTGAGGCACTCTCAGTCCACTGAAACTATTACCTGCTAATACTACTTTACCATTAGCACTATCTCCTACATTAAGTTCATTAATTTCCCCAGAGGAATTCCAAGCGATATTACCTTTTGCTAACTGTCCACTACCATTAGAATTTAAACCAAACCACTCAGTAAATGGAGACTGGGCCTAACCCATACGCATGCCAGTTGAATCTAGTTTAAACTAATAATCACCTGTAAGCTAGGATATGTTATTTTTCTTTATGTGAGTACCTACTGTAGATAACCCACCAGTATTGTTAATCATACTTAATCCGCTACCGTCTAGAGTAAGCTTAGTATCAGATGTGGTTAACTACAACTAACTATTCTCAGAATCAGCAGCTAAGTGTATACCTCCAGCTCCAAAGTAAGCTTCACCATTCTCAAAGTCTAACAAGAAATTAGGTCTAAATGAGTTAGAAGTGTTCATAGGATCTGAAGTATTAATCAAATGATATTCAGAACTATCACCACCACTAGCATTCTTACCTCTTTGTGAGAACATCAGGTTATTATTAAATACAGCTCCACCTACTAATGAGTTAGGTGCAATAAGTAAGTCAGTATAGATAGCTTCAAAGTTTTTTAATGGTTCCCATGCTCCAGAGGTATCTGTTCCTGGCGATTCATTATTCTGCTACGTACCAATCCATGTCATTACGGCTTTTAAAAAGAAATAGTGATTGCCTTCAGTATCTCCTCCAGTATCATATACATATGGGGCAGTTTCTCCATCGTTAATATAAGGAGTACTAGTACTATATATACCCATAGGATATGCTATAGGTTGTGAACCTACTGGATCTGGAGTAATTATACCACCCATAGGATTAGGTTTAGACCATGCAGTTTCCATGTTATCGTCAATAACTCTACACTGAATAAACCATATGTAATTATACTCATCACCTTTAGTAAGCTCAGGAACATCCATAGACCAACCTGTAGGGTCTCTCTTCCATTTCATAGTATCATTCCAAGCCTCACCAGTATAAGTAGTTTCAGTGCCTTTACAGTATCTAACTTCATAACCTACTCCAGGAATACCAGATCCACCATTATCACCAGTCATACCAGTCATGTAGTATGGATCACACCATTGTTCCATTAATGTATTATCTCCACCATTTATAAGAGCAAATGTAGCCCATAATACTTTACCACTACTTAATGCAGGCGCAGTAGAACTCCATCCTGCAGGATAACGTTCAGCTGCATTTAACTAAGGAGCGATTTCCCAACTGTTATTTCTAGCAAATCTATATTCATAGTAGTTACCATCCATGCCTTGAACCTTACCCACATTTACCCAGTCACTACCATTCCATACCCATAAGAAGCCATCAATAACCCAACCGTCTCCTATTTCATTACCACTAGTTGGAAGATCATCTGTAGAATCTAAAGTGCCTTTAATGATAACCCCCTGCCCGGTTACTTTTACTACAGCTCCCCATTCTATTACAGAACCTGTTTCACCTTGAACCAATGCTATACATTTCCACCATATACCAGTAGACATATCAGGAGTAAGTACCCAACCATCACCAGGATTATATGGGTCATTACTAGTAGGCTTCTCAGGTTGAGTCTGACTTTGCTTAAATGCTTCTACTTGATAATTAAAATTATTACCATCTAGACCAGGTACACCTGTAATTAAATAAGGACCTTGCCAACCTCTTTCATCCTCAGGTAAGGATTCATCAATTACTAACTTATTATCAAAAGTAACAAGAGCTTGAATGCCCCATATAGCTTCTTTACCAGTAGCAGTAGGCATACCTACACTCCAGATACTACCAGGATTAATATTCAATCTATCTGGATCTCTAGGTTTAACGTCGCTACCAGATGTCTTAGTATACATTACTCTAAGGTGTTGACCATCTTGACCATTGTCTCCATATTTAGCCCATAATGATGGAGAACTAAAGTTGCCCCATTTATGTGTATCACCTTTATACTTTCTCTGACTAACCCATTCGTATTGGAATTCTTTACTTACTCCAGTAGGATTATCTGTCCAAGGTTGTTCACCAGGAGCTGATTGAGGTATATATTCATCTTGATCTGGGTTGTTATCTGTAATCTCTTTAGGAGAAGCAGGTAATTTAGTAATCTGATATATATACTCTACGCCATCACCATCTTTACCATTTACTCCCCATTTAGACCAAATAGTAGGATCACTCCACTCACTCCAACTACCATCAGTTTGTAAGTTATGTGAACAAACCCATTCGCATTGATATTGCTCACTAATACCCGTTGGATGATCAGTCCACCCTTGTCTAATAGCTTCAGTCTAGCTGTTACCTGTAGGTTTAGTAGGTGTAACCAAACTAGTTATAGTAAGTTTATATACAAACTCAATATTACTACCATCTGCACCATCATGACCATCTGCTCCTGTAAGTCTTACAGGTGTACTCCAAGGCACTACTATTGTACCTTTACTAGAGAATGTAGCGGTAGACATCCATACATAGCCATTAGGGTTACTATCACTACCAGACCATCCTTCAGGATATGTTATAGTGTTAGTATCATAATCCCAGCTACCTCCTACAGGAGTATCAGGTCTTTGTATAGTTTTAGTAGACTTATACGCTATTACTACTCTAGTAGTATCTCCATCTATACCTGGTACACCATCAATACCATCTTTTCCATCCTTACCATCTTTACCATCCTTTCCATTTTTACCGGCATCACCAGTTCTACCAGCTGGTATACCAAATGAGAATAGGAATTGGTCTTTATCCAAAGATACAGATGCAGTAGGTGTACTTGATTCATATACATCCTTAATTGCAGCTTTAAACTTAGAATTACCTATAACTATATCAGCTACAGATTCAAGCGGTAATTTATAGTTATTATCTTTTTCTGCAGTAACAATGTATTCACTACCTGTAGCTTCAAGCTTCTCTTCTAAGTCTAATATCTTTACACCATCACATTTTTGTATCATATCTATTTATTTTATAATTTACAATAACTATTACTGCAATTTCCTGTACTGCAAGTATTGTTAGAACAAGAGTAACAAATACCACTAAATAAAGTAGCAGAGTTACGCTCTTTCTCTAAATGAAGACACTTATCATTTTCTGTATTGAAACAATCACCTTTCTGAGTAAGAATAGCATTGTTACAGCAAGTACTAGCTGCACATTTTGGTTTGATAGATATCTCAAGTAATCTACAGATATCTACATATAATTGTAAAGCATCACGATAGTAATCGGATGCTAAAGCATACTCAAGCAACTATCTCTTAAAGACTACTAACATTATGTTCTGCATAGTCTGATCATCTAAACAAGTTGAGCAGTGAGTATGTAATTTCCTAATCTCTGCCATATATACAATTGAAGGATTGTAGTATATGCCATGAAAATGAATTTCTTCCTATTCCGTAAAACATCTCAAAGTAACGTATTTCATATTCCAATCTAATTCCAGAATATCGTCATTAGTTACAGTTACATTATTTTCGGAATCTACTGTAATATTCTCGGAAAAGCTAATGTTATGTATAGGACTGTCTTCAAGTATGTTCTTTAAATTCCATACTTCATCTATATAAACTTCCTTACCATAGTTACTAAGATCTACTTCAGTCTCTATCTTAAAGGTCAGTTTATCACCATCTATTTGTATATTTGTTAATTTGTCCATATATCAACAATAAAAAAAGTGGAGAGTGGAATATTCCACAACTCCACTTCTGTAGTTTGTAAAAGGAATCTTATCCCAAATTCAATCTCTCTAACGTGGATTAGGCAATTGTCTTACCAGCAATAAATGACTGAATACCTTTATCTACAATAGAATCAACTAAACTAGGACAATAAACTTCCGTAGTCAACGGAGTAGTCTTGATGTACTGATTATCATTGCTCAAGTACAGGTTATCGTTTTCGATGATAGCATAATCATATTCTGCATCTTCTACTACTTTACGAGCCTGTTCAACAATAGGATATGCACCAGTAAATACGTGACCTTTATAACCCATGTTACGTACTTCTGCATCACGTACTTGCTTCCAATAACCCTTACCTGGATTACCGGCAGTCTTAACAATCGTAGCACCTACAACTGCCTTAGGCTGATTAGCAAGCAATGCACCAGGAATAGTCTCATACAGAGAAGCTTCCATAGATACAACGCTATATTCATTTAAAGAATAAACGCCTTCATTATCATCCTTCGGCATAGCAGTCAAAGTCAGAACTGCAGCAGAAGCAGAAGCCTGTACTCTACGATTCTTATGAGCATTGATCTTCTTCAACAGAGCATTTACTAAATCTGCAGGGGTAGTAGTTTCAGCATATACTTCATAAGTATGAGTAAACTGCCAAGCGGCTTCATACATATCCTTATAAACAATACGCAAAACGTAACGATTACCAGCAATGATAGTAGCGTTAGTCAAAGTGATCACAATCTTTTCTTCAACAGGAGCTACATATTCGCCAATTACTGCAGACGGTTTAGAAGCTTTCTGAATTTCAGTAGAGAAATCAATATTAGCTTTCTGTGCTACCGTACCATCAGGCATAGTAACATTCATCTTTTCACCTGCTACACCTACATACAGAGAGTTAGCATTTACTGCATCAGCAGCAGTCTTAATAAGGGCCTTATTCTCATCGAACAAAGCAACATCACCAACAGCTAAAGCATCCACTGTAGTGTAAGAAGCCGGAGCTTGTTTTCCGATTAATACGGAGTGTACTGATTGTAACATATTAAAATATTAAAATTAAATTAGACATTAGCGCTTAGTCTATTCGCTTACTTTCTACTTTCATTATTTCAGATTTCCACGTTGGTAAGCGCCTTAATTATTCGTCCTAAGATTTCTTAGAACTTGTATTAGGTATAGTTTGTACTATCATTTGAACTGCTAGATCAACTATATCCTAATGTGTATTTTCTGGAAGATCTGTGTATTCTTTAGTAAGATCGCTTACGTTACCCAGATCTTTTGCTTTTCTTAAGTAGGTAAGTTCATAAGAACTTATATCATAATTACCATCAGTATATAATACAATTTTATTGTCAGTATATACTCTAATAGGCTTTGCTTGATTATAACGCAATTTATGATCTGATAGACTATTACTTAGTCTAGAGCTTACTGTCTCTATTGTAGCCTCTATTACATCAGATTCACGGGTAATTAAGTTATTGCATTTATTATCCTTTATACTTATATATACATTTTCACCAAGTGCAAACATATAATCTTCAGGATAATTAGCTTCCCATTTATTACCTAATTTACTAAAGCTATAAGTAGTATAGCTCTTAGTATTTACTAAAGTACGTATGTTATCAGTAATCTCTTGATTTCTCTAGAATACTCTAAAGTTCTGTTTAACATATTCGTCTTTAGCTTTGTTTATGAAATGAAACAAAGTATCTGAAGGAAACTTAATAGTATCATTATAGTTTGTTATAATGTTATTCAGTTGCCTTTCTACATTTATTTGAAAATCTCTTTCGCGCATAATTATTCAGATACTTGATTTAACTAAAACTTAGAAGATTGTCTCTGAGATTCTATATTCTCTAAAGCAATTACTACAGCTCTATTAATAATCTCATACATGACATCTTCAGGAAAATCTAATTCTTGTTCAGGTTTAGTGTAGTCAAACTTAGTTGGTTTCTTAACATAAGTAATATCTACTCTATAGAACTCTGTATTATCTTCTACTCTTGGAGCATACATAGGATCCTGCATTAAAACAGGATCTACGTATACTAAGAGTTTATCGTTTTCTAAAGTAGCTACTGGATTCTCTACCCAAGGTATATTATTATAAGTCTGCTTAAAAGGCTTTACTAACTCATGACTAGTAAGTACGCAGTTAGTCTAGAATTGTCCATACTTAAGTAATACACTAAGTATAGTCATTCTATTATCTTCATCATGAACATCTTCTAATGCATACTCATTATAGTCTGTATGTACAGCATGAAGATTAACATCTGTAGCTATTAACTTCTCTATCTCGGATAAGTTAGATACAGAACCTTCTAAACCTACTCTTAAAGCATTATTACCAGTAATCTTATTACTTAAGATTTCTAACTATGCTTGATTAAGAAATAAGTCTACTTCTTCATCTAAGAATGCTGGACATCCGCCGTAAGCAATACCTTCTGCATTCTTATCCAGAACTACCTTGAAAATTATATGAGAATCTTTATTAGTCATTACTTAGATTTAATTTCATTAAGTATTGCTAATTTAATATCTTGATTCTTCTTATCCTTAAGATAAGCAATTACATCTTCAAGACCATTACCAATTAAATCAGTACCAAAGTAATATTGAGCACGATTCTTTCTAATAATGTTTTTAGCAATAGCTTCTTCAATTACGAAGTTAATTTCTTTATTAGGGTTATTTACCCATTTCATCAAGAACTTAGAAGGATCAGCTTCAATAAATTCTGACAATTTAGCTTCAGCAACTTCATTAGACATAGAATCTGATTTCATACCATAAAGGCGTAAACACTTACGCATTTCTTCAGTAGACATCTTATCCATTTCTCTATATGCTTCACGCTTAACCTTATTGAACTTATTCTGTTCTTCTGCTTCACTATCCTTATTAATCATAACATAATCTGTACCAGGTTTGATATTATTTAAACCGTTTGCTACTCTCTTATGATTCTTAAGGAACAAATATTTTAATTCATCCTCGGGTCTATTAGTATCAAGTACTACATCTTTTCTTCCTATCTTAATAGCAAAAGTATCCCAGAACGCACTATTGGGAGATAACTATCCCTCAGGATAACCAATTTCTTTTTCTAATCTAGTTGCATCTTCTGCAGATAAACCAGTATATAAATTACCAGATCTAGTCCAGTAAGAGCTTACATAATCAAAACATGTAGGCCATTTAGTAATCCCAGTCCAGGGATTAGTTTTAATTATTCTAACGATTACTTCCATAATTATTAATTAGATTGTTCAGTTAGTATCTTTCTGTTTTAACAGTTTTCCAGAGAAATTTTATTCTGTGATCATTTGGATTTCTTGGAGGATTCTTTAATTGGATACGGATGGTATTACGGCTTAAACCATTAGCTTTGCAAGCCTCTATAATAGAATCATACTCTGCTATAAATTCTCCAGTTTTAGAGTACTGATAAACTTTAGTTTTACATTGCTCTTGCAATTTAGATAAGTGTTCCTTTTGTTTATCAGAACATTTACCTTTTCTAGATTCAGACATCTTCTTTTTAGTATCTTCTGACGCTTTACGACCTAAGGCTTTTTGTCTGATTTTTTCTTTGGTCTCTTCAGAATGCATTCTACCAAAAGTTCCGTCTCCGCCTTCAGTTAAGTTATACCCTATACTCCTATCTGTAGAATTATACCATTTAATCCAGTATTTCTCTTTTTCTTTTAACTCATCGTAGGTATCAGCAAAATCAATTATTTCTAATGTAAAACTTTCTTCGCCATATTTCGCCATAGAACGATGAATCGGAGAAGGTTCGCCGATGCGAGATTCATACCAATGATGGCGATATCTCGCACCAGAACCTTGATTTGTTATTCCAATATAAACCTTATTAGTTAACTTATTTGTTATTTTATATACTTCGTTACTTTTCATATCCTTAATGTGTTAGATATGTTAATAACGGGAGTAGCTTAATAAGGTTCCCAAATTAGTTTAACTTTTTTGAATTAATCTGCGTCACATATTAATTCTCCGCATGCTCTGGGGTCTCTAAGCATAATACCCATTTCTCCAAGGAAGAATACAGTGTAACCATCCTTACCATTAGATCTCAGAGTATTAATAGACTTACCATAACCAGACGGAAGAACTGCACCACCAGTAGTCCAAGTTACGAATTCACGATCCTTACGAACTACCTTAACGATGTTAGCTTCACCATCACGTCTACCCAGATCCAGGAATGTCATACGATATGATTCCAGCGGTTTCAGAGTAACCGGATGCAACTTACGATTGTAAGTAATATCGTCGTACAGCGGGAAATACTTCATAGTCAACTCGATACCATTAGTCATCTTATAAGTCTTGAACTGACCACCGAAAGTAAGACTATCACCAGAACCAGTTACAAATACAGTATCAATAAGGTTCATGTTAACTACCTTTTCCTTCAGAATTCTATCGAATTCACGGATACCCATTTCACCAGTCAATGCAACAAACTTACGTTCGTTAGTACCAAGTACATTGTAAGACAGGTCAAACAGGAAGTCTTCTAGCAATTCTGCAGTAAGATGAGTATAGTAACGTCTGTTAGACGGAGCAATCTGTTCCAACAGACCAGCACCAATAAATACTGGACGACCGTTGGTACCCTTCAGGTTGCAAGAACCATCCTTGTTAACATTAGTCTTCGCATAAACAAGCATACGCTCACATCTCTTATACCATTCACGCAGAGCTACCCATTCCTGATAATCAGCCCACAAGTAAGACTTCTTACCAGTCTTAGGATCCTGTAAAGCAATTGCCATTACTGTAGAATAAGCTGAACCAGTAATATCATAGTTGATACGAATTGTAGTAAGATAATTACGCATCTTGAAATGAGTATTATAGTTCAGGATATCACCTTCTTCACTGTATTCTTCAACAGCAGAAGCCAGACGAGATACTTGGCAACCCGGTTTCAAGAGTTCTGCGGGGATATAAGAAGTAGGCTGACCATCAGCTACAAAACAAGTATATACCCACAAGTTACCGTCCTGATACGGAGCACCTGCTACACGTACTTGGAATTCCTTATCATCAAATTCCAATACAGCAGTAGGACCAAACCAGTTATCTTCTAACCACAGCATGATAGGTGTATTGCCAAGACCTGCAGTTGAATCATCTGTAATAGCTGCGCCATTCCATTTTGCATCTCTAATTGTAACTGCTCTATCGGCATCAATCATTACATTCCACTCCCAGCTCGGTTGATCAATGGTCATTACGTTACCAAGACCACCAGTAAGCATATCCAAAGAAGTGTTGTAACCATTATCTTTGGTACCGAATACATAGGACAACACAGTAGCAACCTGATACGGATTCTATTGTGATGCTGCAGAAATCTTAGCGGTATCAATCAAATCACTGAACCACTTACCTTTATACAGTACCAAATTATTCAGAATATTATTATCCATAAAATACTAGTAAATTAATTTTTAGTTATTATTAATTAGCACGCAATCTTCGTGCGAAGGAATTCCACATAGACTCGGTGCTAGTGTTATCCTGTTTCTTAGTCTTTCTACTTACACCTGTTCTATTGAGACTATTCTTAAACTTGTTAATAGCTGCATTTTGACCTTTTACTTCGGCGGCTTTTACAAGTGTGTCTCCTTTCATAGTAAAGTAGGCAGACTCGATTAAATTTTTTACGCTCTTAGACCAATCTTTTTGAAATTTGGTCATACCATCAGAGGTAGGTTTGAATATATATTCCAACAGTATTTGTTTATCCTTTTCTGGAATTTTAACACCGCGGATATTATCCATGCCCTTTATTTCGTTGACAACGGTATCAAAGTACTCCTGTTGACGTTGGGCTGCGAGCTTAGCGGCATTTTCTTGGTCTTTCAATAGCTGTTGTTTCTTATTCTCTCTTATGTCCTTAAGGGCTTCAGCAGCATCTTGAGACTCATCTTCAAGAATACCGGCTTCCTCATATTTAGTAAGTTTCTTTTCAATCTATTTAGCATTAAAACCCTTTTCTTTAAGGAATTCTTTCAATACTAACTTCTGATTACTTTCATCTTCGAGATCGATATCATCAAGATCAATTTCATTGTCAATTGAGAAATAATCTCTCAAATTACCACCATTCTTAACAAACTTATCAAGTTGCTCAACTTCTTCACTGGCGTATTGTGGTACTGAGTTTTCTTCAATTACATCGTTAAAGTAATCAATAAGATCTTCAACGGTCTTGGGTTTATCATCATCCTCAATGTCATCCCAACCTAACTTTTCAGACAAAGAATCAAAGAAACCTGTTACTATGGTAGTTTCATCAGTAGACTCTTCTGGTTCTTCTTCCTCAACTTCAGGTTCCTCTGTTTCTTCCTTTGTAGTAGTTTTAGGTTTAGCTTTAGATTTAGATTTTACTTCTTTATCTTCTTCTTCAAGCTCTTCCTCTTTCTCTTCCTCAGTTCCAGTTTTAGTATTCTTACGAATATTATTTAACTCTTCTTCACTGAGTTCTTCTCCTACTCCTTCAAGATCAATTTTTGTTTCTTCCTCTTCCTCATTAGTAGGAGGAGTAATAGGTTTATTCTTTACGCTTGCTCCTGGCATGAGATCTTCAAATACCTCAAAACCGTTCAATGTTACATTATCCATAATTATATATAATTAGATTTATTGTATTTCTTTAAGTTCATTTATTTCACGTTTGAGTTCATCAATAGCGTCATCAATGTCCTCTTCTGGTTCATTTTCTTCTGTATCAGGTTCTTTATCGTATAGACAGTACCTAGATACCAATAGATCAAAATAATATTTTAACTCTTCTTCACTAAAATATTGCTAATTAGTTAGTGCATCTAATTCTTCTCTAGTGAGATCCTTAGAGTATAATGGATCTGTTCTAGGATCAAAAGTAGAATAACAGGACTAATCTAAACCAGTATAACTACTGTCATAGTAATTAAATATAGTATCAGTACAATATACTGGAGTAAACGTTTCAATATACTATTGCTGTTTTTTAGCAGCTCTAATATAGGTCTATAATTTTGTTTCAACTGATATCGGATCTACTATCATACTAATGTTTTATTATCCCCAATGCTAGTAATTGGGACTGAATTAAAATCTTTCACAAACTATCTTTTACTTTTATAAGTATTAAATAGTTTTTTCATATTATCGTTATCAGAATTAAAAATCAAATCCTTTATTTGTTTTAATCCTACTTTACTATCAGGTTTCAATAGATTTTTATTTATCATATTAGTCCTAAATTCATTCATATGCGATTTAGTTTCTTCAAAGTTATGCAAGTATCTCTAAATCCAATCATACGTTTTAGGATACATGGTTTTAGTCTTTTTGGTATCTACGAATCTATTATCAAATATAGGCAAACTCAATGCTCCTGCTTTCTAATTATCGTAATGACTTTTTTCATGACTTATTAAACCTGGCTATAGTTTACCATTCTTAACGTAATCAGAATTAATAAATACATAGTCAGGTATATTAGGATCGAAAGAACCATTAGCACCCATTGGTTTTATTCCGATCTACATTAAATCAGGAGAATTTTTACTTTTCGCATAGTCCTATAACTACTTTGTATAAGTTTTTACATAGTTTGTACCATATTTTTTATCAAAATTAACCGCTCTTCTTAATGCATCCTCATTCTCTATAAGACGCTCGTAACTAGCGTTTCTATCTTCAATAGCCTGCTAGTATAATTTAATCCTACTATCTCTATAATTTTTTGCTTCGTCTATAGCATTGTCTATAGCTTTCTTATTTACCGTAGGTATTTCTCTTTTAGGAGTAACGCCCTTGTACTTCTTTCTAAAGTTTCTAACAGTAGTAGGTACAAATGGTATCATAGTAACTGCAGCTAATCCAGCACCTAACCAATCTCTATTCTTTACTGCATCATAAGCGTCTTTAGCCGATATAGCATCACCAATAGGAGTCATATTAGCAGCATCTTCAAGACTGAACACAGGTTTTAAACCTTCTTCTAGAGGTCTACCACTACTACTTCTACCTGTAGCTTGATAAAATCTTTCCTTCTCAGGATCACCTGTCTGACCACCTTCAGCAAATGCTTCTACTTTCCAATCCCAATAGCCTTTACCGGGATTATTTTCCCGGTAAGACTTTAGGTTCTGCATTCTCTATTTAAATGCTCGTTTATCCATATATAAAATCTGTAAAATTTCTTTTACCTAAGAATTGTTGTCCATTCATGTAAATCTCAGCTTCTTGAGAAGATTCAGATATGCAAATAGTAATTATATCTTTTCTAAATATTCTAGTATCCAAAGGAGTACCTATAAAGAACATTATATACTATTGTACTTCATCTTCATCCTACTCTACGAATCCGTTATCTAATAGTCTCTATATAAACAATTCAATTCTTTCTTTAATAGTAGGTTCTCGTTCCATAACTATTATTTCTTTCCTCCTTTGCCCTTCTTAGAGCTACCGGATTTCTTACCTCCACATGCCATAATTAATCTCTCCTATTATTTAATTGTTTTAAGATACTGTTTCCAATTCTTCTTATTAGCCTTATAAGTCTTCTTTCTGTCTTTAATCTTGTACTTATCAAGATCCTCAGGCTTACGTGTTTTCAGATAATCAAAGTTATCGTCATTAGCATAAGCTTCCATCTCATAAGGAATAGTATAGTAAGCACTAGATGCAGGGTATATAATTGGGTTACCTTTAATCCATTCCCACACATAAGACCAATAATAACTTATCCATCTCTTTTTATCTTTAGCTTCATAGAGATGAATATTTTCGTGATTCCAAGTAGTAGGCTTAATCTGAGATTCAGGTTTTCTACTTAACAAGTAACCACACCAGCTCATTGCAGAATAACCACTAAATGGATAGTGATCCATGTGTTTATACTCTACTTTATCTGCTTTTACTTTAGTGAATAACTGCTTAACTATCCACCATGTTTCTTTAAACCAATTCATAATTATTTCTCTCCTGTTACTTTATTCTTAATCGCAGTTTTGGCTTTTAATCTTTCTCTTTCCATTGCTGCCTTGTCTTTAGCTGCTTGCAACTTCATTTCGTGATCCATTCTTTCTCTTTCAAGCTGATTTTTCTTATCTTCTATCTCTTTCTTCATCTTCTGCTCTCTAATCTTAGCATTGAATTCAAATTGTTTAGAAGCTTCATCAGATGCTTGCTTACGTTCAGCTAAAGCTTGTTGAGCTATTTCCATAGTATCAGGTATGTTATTCTGATTCTAATCCTGATTCTCTAATCCTCTATAAGCATTAAGTTGAGCTACAGTAATTTTAGTAGCATTATCTTGATCTATCTTATATTTTTCAAGATCCATTTCTGCTTCTTTAATCATAAGCTCCTCTTCCTTAATCTCATTTTGCATTTGAATAGCTTGCTGTTCACGTTCTGCTTGAGCTTGTTCCATAGCTTGTTGTTGCTCCATACGTTTTTGCTCAATTTCCTCTAATCTAGACTTAATCATACTAATATTATCCATAGTAATGATTTCAGCTATATCAAGCAAACTAGCACCATTCTGCATAGCAGGTTGCATTAACTGCTTAAGTGTTTCTATATACTGTTGATTCTTGGTAGTATCTTCTATAAAGATATCAAAATCCTCATAAAGCATATCATCTGATAGCGTTAAGAATGCTCTAGTAGCATCATCTAATATATATTGTAGATGAGTTTTACTACCATCTTTCCAAGCCCATCTAGCGGTATTAAGCAACATAGTTAAGCATTCTCTCTTTACCTAATTGTGTGTCCAGAACCAAGGTTCAGTAATATGAGCTGATTGTACTACAGATCGTTCTACATTACCTACTAATTCATTAGATGAAATAGAACCTTCTCTTTGCTTACTAACTCCAGATATCTCAGATAGCATACTTTCAATCTTATCCATAAGATTAATATACTAATCTATGGTATTAGCCATAGTAAGGTCAAGAGCTGTAATCTAGTTAAACTGACTAGGTTTACCTCCTTCTCTACCAGGTATATCCCATCCTTCTTCATACGGATTAATAAAGTTTACACCAAGAGCAGATAAATAATGCATCCATTTAGATACATCTATATTCATAGATTTTGGTATCTAAGTAATATCCATATTTACTACTTTACCTTTATCTCTAGCCATAGCAAGCTCAAGTCTATACCATAGTACAATATACATATACTGTAATGGTTTCATCATGCTTACTAAACTACGTGGTCTACTGTTTGTATTATTATATACTACTCCAGTATAAGGCAATCTCTGAGAGTTAGGATTATCAGATGAAGTATATTGATATTCTAATGGTTGTATTCCTATATATAGGTCTTCTCCTGCTCTATATCCTTCCCATACTTCAGTAATCCATTTCCATTCTACATTAAGTTCCGTCCCGGTCTCTTTATAGCTCTCATCTACTTGATATTCTTTAGGCTCACCTAATTCAGGATCAATTATAGTAACAAAGCCTATCTTCTTAAATGATTTCCAGCAACAGTGCCATACTTTCACACTATTAGTACTATCAAATGGATTACTACTGAATCCGTCAATAGTATGTGTTTTAATATGAGTATAGTCTAAAGATGTCTTTCTTACTTCAGGATTTATACCTCCTTTAGAAGCTTGATCCATCATATCTAACAACTAATTTAGCTGTTTCTCAGACATCTTATCGTATAATCTATCATATAGTTCAGTTACAGACATATTCATTTCATAACAGCACCATTCTGCGTCATGAATGAATTCTAAGTCAGACGTTTCAGTATCATAATCAAAGTAGATAGGATTAACGCGTTCGAGGCACGGTTCTCCATTTAGTATACCTATATAGTATATCTCTTCACCACCAACTAAAGCATCTTTCCAACCTTTGAAGAATTCATGAGTAATGTTTAACTTATTTTTTAAGTAATTAAGACTGTGATATGCAGTTACTTCTGCTATATCTTTATAGTCTTTACTCATATATTTTTGTATCTACTAAGGAGCCATTATCTCACCATTCTGTAAAGCTTCCTAGTATCTAGCTTGTTCTTCAGGACCTAATTTACTCATTATAGTAGCCTGAATGTAATCTATTAAAAGCTATTTAGCTCTATCCTACATTTCACTAGCAGCTATATCACTTGTACGTACTACTCTGAAGTTGAATGGTCTTTTAGTTTCTTCTCCTAACAGTAAGTCTATTTTGGGCTTAATTATATTATAATCCTAAGCCATTGCAGGAAAGCCATCCTGCTGTTTAAAAGGATTAGTAACATACTTTAGATCTTTTTCATTGTATATACTATTATAAAGATCATAGTACGTCTGCATCTCCTCTCTGCGAGTTCTGTTATTACCATTTCTAGAACCTCCTAAACTACGACCTATAACATAGTCTATACAACTTTCTTGCCAGTCTTTTGTCTTCTTAGACATAGGAAGTTTCTGTATTGGCATTTGATTAATATTATTCATAATTAAAACATATATGCTTCGATATTATCTATAGCTTCGTCGTCACGAAACCATTCTTGAGTAAATATAGGGCCTTCAAACAGTACCCTATTTCTATTCTCTTTTTTAATCTCTTTTACTTTAACATTATATAGCTATTCTCTATATATCATTACTTGGGTCAACGCCATTACACGGTCTACGTTAACTACATCGTTTGCAGCTATAAGTTCCTCTAATAGCGGTTCCGACATAATATTGTATAAGTTCTTCTTGCCATCTGCATTAATATCGTTTAGCCAATCCTTTATTAGACCCCAACCCCATTGCTTAATTTGCTTATTCATGTGGCAGCCCTTCTTTCTATTTACTTTAGAATTACTTACTATATCGTTGATTATATCTGGTTGATCAGCAAGTAAATAGTCACAATGTTTGTTAGTAAAGTATACAAATATACCTTTGTTTTGATTCTCATACATTGCTCTAGCATTATAGTATATAAGCAATTTACGTACATTTTCATAGAAATCTTCTGCTGACTTAGGTCTACCTGTATACTCTGCTACTATTATATCTGAATACTATTCTATAGACTATACTCTCTTATATATAAAACAAGAACCCAATGATGTAGTACTTGATTCATCATAGTCGTATGAGTCTATACCTGCAATATACAAACCAGCACTAGCATCCTTATTAGGATGCTCCCATATTACTATAGAACCAGTAGGATCATCTCCTACTAATGCTCCAGTAACTTCATCCCTTTTAGTTCTTAATGGGTAATGTGTTATATCTCCTGTCTTCTTAATAACCCATTTAAGACTACCGTCAGGTTGCCATACTAGATCACCTACCTACTTATGATTCTATAATTTTTTATTAGTTCTGAGTAATGATAACTACTCTTGTAATTCCTTCTTGGGGAATATGTTACCATTAAACTCTAGCATGGCCTCTGCTGGAGTAATAGGTCTTTCTGCAACGTATCTATCAACCGCTGCGTTATTAGTAGCATTAGTTATTACTACTTGCCTTTCTGCTAATATGTGTTCTAAAGACTTCTTACGGTATGTATTACCGTCCTCATCCATATATATACGTTTACCATTTTCATCACGTATATCTAAGTTAGTATATTGAGGTACAAAGAAACCGCATTTATTAGTAGTAGCAGACTCATCCCATATGTTATCAAACCCTAAACAATTATATCCATCAGGGTTATAGAACATATCCTTCATAGTCTCAAATGCAGAGCCTTCATCACCACCAGTACCCCATACTATCATAGTACCAAAGGCTATACCATCTACCTCTACAGAAGGTCTAGCGATTTGCCATGCTGCTCCTAATTCAGAGAAAGAACCACCTTCCTCAAACATAATAAGGTTAGCTTTCTTACCACGTACTACATCAGGATTATCTTTCAAAGTAACACCTATAATTTCTGACTTATAACCTAATTCTATGATATTACCATAGTCATCCTTAGTATAGAATCCAGCACGTCTACGCATCTAGGTATTAACTGATCGCTTCTTTCCCCATGCAGTATTCTTATCTATAAAGTCCATATAATCCCAAGCTTTAGTAAGAATACCATCATCTGTCAAATACTATTTATTTGATGCATATATGAAGGTTTTAGAGTATGGTATTAGATAGAAATTACGGCATGCCATAGAACCACCTTTGTATGAAAAACCTTTACGTCTAGACTTAAGTAAGCATAAATGTTTACCCTACTCTTGGGCTTCCTATACTGCATTAAAATAGTAATAGTCGTAATCCCAGAAGTCGGGGAAAGTTACTTCATTAACACGTTTTACTTTAGTATTACCTAATTCATCTGTAGTAATATGATTAACTATACGAGATATAGGACAGTAGTTTAAATAAAAATAGTTATACCCGCTAATGAAATCTCCATCATCAGCTGTATAACCATCTACACATCTTTTACTTTCCTCATCCCAGAACTTAAAATATTCTGAAGTACCTTCTGGATATACGCAATAAGAACCAGTAGCTATAAACTATAGTGCTGGCCCTCTAAATTTATTACTATTTACTATCTTCTTATTGAAGTCTACCATTCTTGTTCTTACTATTTGATGAGATTATTTAAAGCTTCTTTTATAGTTTTTCCTGTTTGTTTCTCTAATTCTCCCAACGCCATATTCCACATTTCCAGATTAATTGAATACTCATCAAGTTCGTCCTGCATAAAAAAAGTTACATTCTTACCTCTAAGTTTATCCATATTAGTACGCTTTATATTTAAAAGGGGCGCGTTTCACAACGAACCCCTTTTTCTTACTTTATTAATCTTGAATTTTAGTAGAGGAGATTTCCAGTGGCTGCAACCTAGTTTCTTAAGCTAGGGTTTTATACGCCTTATATTTAGTACTCCTCACCTGGGCTAACATTACCCCAGACTACCTGTTCACGATAACTACCTATCCAACAAGTTTCCTTCTGCTATTATAGTTTCAAAGGACTAGTTATGTAACTTTCGATGGCAATTTGCACAAAGTACTATGCATTTATTAATCTCATTAATAACTTTATTTAAATTTTCAGTTTTTATTAAATCAGATATATTACCTTTTTTATCTCTTAAATGATGGAAATCTAAACAAGCTATATTAGTTTCACCACAGATAATACATCCTTTAGATTTAATGTTATTAACTATTGATAGTATTTTTTGCCGTTTCAATTTAGATGTTTTTCTATAGTTTATTTTGTTTCTTTGATAGTAGCTAGAGCACATCTACTTATGGCAATCTCTACATTCACTTTGTAATCCATCTTTTTTGAGTTTATTTTTATTAAACTCACTTGTAGGTTTTTCTAAACCGCACTTTGTACATATTTTTGTTCTCATAAATATAATATTTATGCGCATCTCTAACCTACGCTGTTGGTCGCCCCGCTCTCGTGCCAACCGGAGACCTTCTGTTTTAGAGACAGATGTGCAGAGTCGCTACACCACAGGGCAATATTAAGAGGGAGAGGAAGGATTCGAACCTTCAAACTCAAGAGCTTTATTAACGACGACTTCAGAGCGCTTCCGTCAATCTACTGCCGTATACCTGTTCCGCCACTCTCCCATACACGTGGATATTCTTACCCTCCACGTAAGGGTTCTGATGGTTTAGAACCAAGATTTAATTCTTTGCCATAATGACTTCTTTACAGGTTTGTTTAAATATTCAGAAGCTTCTTCAATCTGTCTAAACACTTCTTCTGTATCCTTAGTCAAATCTATAGTAATCGTAAATTTCTTATTCATAATAAAATATTCATTTATACACTATAACGTGTTGTTAATATTTAGTTATATTTTAATGTATTATTTCGCCAACTCATATGGATTTACTTTAGCGTCTCCTTTAACTTTGCCTATAGCTAATTCCTCAGCTTTAACCATCGTTTCTAGCGAATCAATACTCTTAAGTACTCCACCAACAGAAGTCATACCGGCTAATAAGTCCTTAATCTTCTTTTCATCTAAAGTATCATCTAACGACTCTTTATAGTACTTACTTACACTATCCAACTTTAGACGCATATTGTTTAACATTTGTAGAGCTCTAGTATTAAGTAAGGTCTTATATTCATCTTCACAAATCAATTCTTCTGCCGTCAATTTGTAATTTTCATCATCGAATATTTCCTTTTTCAGTTTAAGTTCCCTACTGTCTTCATCCATACTTTGTACATAAGGACTATCCCATTTATTCATAAGTACAATGTAACTTATTACTTTAGTAGCATGCTCCTTATCAGGTTTATCTGCATCCCACACTCTTCTAAAGCATGGGATGCCTATAGCATCTGGGTGTATTTTTACTTTACCTCCAATAAGATCAAATAGTTTCATTTGTAAGAACTTGTTTGTTATCTTCTTTGTTCCATCTTATAAGATCGTCTTTAGCAAAAGCATCAGAACAGACTATCGGCTTTAGATTCCACTTACTACTTATAGTATCATATTTACTTAATATAAGTACAATGTCTCCTAGTTTATAGTCTATTACTTCTTCTTCTGTTATTATTTGACCATCCTACTATGCTATATATATAGTTCTACATTCAAAGTTATCAGATATATTTTTGATGCTATTAGTATCTACTTTATATAAAATAGCATTACCGTACTGATCTATCAATAATTTATCCATATTAGCAATCACACTTTACAGCTTCACAATCACAACCCATATCACAGGAAGTAGCTTTCTTTTTCTCTTCTTGCCCCTTTTCTAGCAATCTATTATAGTGATTCTTTACTTCATCATTTTCAATAAAGATGTACTCTGCGTCACTTTCTTTATCTATAGGATACAATTTTATTATCATAGCACCTTTAGTAACATTCCTTCTATCTTTAGAACCATCTTTCTTTGTATAGATCCATTCTCCATCTTCGGGAATATACCATGTATAGTCTACATAAAAATGATCCAGTAAGCTAACATTTTCTACTTCTTTATCGTAACTAATAACAGTACCTCTATCTACTGAACAAATATACTTAACCATAATAATCAATCAATTAAATAACCTAAATAATATTCTTTCTATAATCTCGCTATAATTTCCTTAGCACGCCTCATTGGCACATTCGGATTCACGTAATTGGGTTTCATCTGATAACTCTATATTATCTACTAAAACTTCTCTATCTCCTCCTGTATGCTCTACTTTTTTATATTCTTCATACTTCTTAAATAGCATATCACACATCGCATTTACCTGATCAGCTCTACTAGGTTCTGCATTATTCTTCCCATTATCTACTATAGTAGTAGTAATACTGTCAATTACATCATTAGTGAAATCTTCATAAGTAATTACGCCTTCATTAATTAATTCATCTACTTTGTTATACAGGCGTTTCATTTCCTTACTAAATGAACTATAGAGTGGTTTATTGTTTTCCACTTCTAATTTCCACATCATTTTACTTTCTTCAATTGTCATATTCTTTGTTTTTTAACTCATTACAGATAGTATTACTTATATTTCCTGCAGCCCATCCTACTAAATAGGCATACGCTTCATTGCCGTCTTTAAAGTCTTGCGTATATAAACCTAATTGTTCACAAAAGTAATCTGCAACATGTACTGCCTCATGAGGAATCATATCTGGAGTAATATCTTCTGTACTAGTAACAGCTATCACTATCACACCGTATTTATTATCACTCTTACGTATTACTTTACAAGTAACCATTCCTCCATCATATTTATCTATTTCTTGTAATAACTTATTGTATTCACTTCCATCATTATTACCGTATACATCAAGAAATATAAAATATTTATCCAAATCCTCAATATTAGTACTTACAAATAATAGTCTAGGATATATTTCAGGACTATAAACATCGTACGGTTTCTTTTTCATATCTTTTCTTTAATTTGAATTTACCCAAGTAAGAGAACCTGACAGGCTTTGGATCTAAATCAGATATAACGCTGTTAGTAAATCTAAATGGACTATTACATATTACTTCTATAATAGGGTATGGTATGTTATACTTGTTACTTAATTTAGTATATATACTCACTTGATTCCTCATTTAAATCTATCTTTTTGTAATATTTACATTCTTCTAAAGTAGAAGAGTTATCGAACGTATTAGGTCTTATTATATTAATTATAGTCTTAACATCGTCCCAATTTCTATCTTCTATACAATTACCATAGATAGATTGTAGTTTGTATATTTCCTGTTTATTATACTTACGTATGGGAGTATATGCCACAAAGTTATATCTATCTATTGTAAGTAACTCTATACTAGTAGGAATAATCTCAAACTTATTATATGGTAAGTCTCTCTTCTTTAACTTATTCCACAACTTAGTAAATATGTTATATTCCTTCCAACATAATATAGTGCCAGGTCTTACTATTGTTGTTTTAATCTTCATCTTTATTTACTCTTAATATTATAGTAATTTGTACTCTATCGCCGATTATTTCAGGTATAAGCGCCTTATTTACTACAACTTCATCTTCAATCTTACCCTTAACTAGTATACCTTGATTCTTAAACTTAGTTATGTATCTACTGAGATTGTCAGGAGTAATACCTAATACTTTTCTAATATACTTCCTATTTTCAGTAGATATTACATTCTTACTTATGTTAGGGAGCTTAGGAGTGTTAATATCTATTGCTATGAACGTAGCCAGTAACTCTAGCTCCCTATCAGTAAGATCAAGTATACCATTAAGGCTCTTTAAGAATTCTGTATTTAAATCGGCTTTGCTTACGCTTTTTACCAATTTATTCATTTGTTAACGTATCCTTAATTTTATTTAAAACCTTATTTAAGTTATAATATACTGTCTCAGCTTCTAACTTAACACAAGGCTGTATTTCGCCTTTATTTGCTTTTTCATTAGTCTCTTTTAAGTTACTTTCGTATTTCTTAAGTAAGTCATCAATGAGCTCTAAAGTAGCATCTACATTATACTTACTTTCATCATCAACACTTAAAAGGTAACCTTCTTCACATAAGTAATCCGCAGTATCATAATCTAAAGACATCATTCTAGTATAATTATCTTCACTAACGTTAAATGACACTAAACCTGTTTCATCTTCTGCTAATACATCACCTTTCTTAGCAGAACCAAATTCCTTAATTACTTTGTAGCTCATAATATTTATTTTAAATGTTTATGTATCTATAAACGGCAGATTAAATAAATGTTAAAATCTGTTAACATTTATTAACATTTATTATCTATATAATAAAAAACCCTGACTAACGCCAGGGTTCATTCTAACAATGAGTTATAATTTTAAATCATATTTGATACAGCAATTATATCATATGGTTTGACTAATTGACTATCCTTAAACAAATCAAAGTCCTTAGCAAACTTTTTATTATAAACAATAGTATCTCCTACTCTATATTCACATTCTGTTAAGCATGTGGGAATCTTCAATACTACACCTGTTGAATATTCAGATTCTACTTCCTTAGTTTCAGTTTGTGTATCATATTTATTGAAACCATCTTCATCAACTTCACCCGTAGGAATCTGTTCTGTTATCTCTTTAGTAACCATGACTGGTTCCAAAGGCTTAACTAACACATCCTTCAACATTGTATACTTAATTCCATTTACTACTGTTTCTAGTACTTTATCTTCCATAATATTCTATATTTTAATACTTAAATAACGTATTATTTCTTATTTTGTTTCTCTAATATTAATATATTTCCGCCATTAGAACAACAATAACGTCTAGCTAAAGTAGGACAGTTTCTATTTAAGAAGTAACAACCATCACAACTACCTATTGGGTTAGACTCTACTATAAACTATTTATTATCTATTGTTACTGGTATTCTATCTTTTACTATCTTTGCTAATTCCTAATCATTTAATGTCATAGTCTTTTCCTTTTCCGTGTTTATCTAAGTAAAGCATAGCTATTGCATTCCAAGCTACAGCAGCTAAGTGGTTTACTTTAGTCTCATCATCAACCTTATTACCTTTCTCATACTCAAGTAGATGTCTTAACATAGCAGCTTTATAACGTTGGTAACCATTGTCTAAATTCTGCCAATTATTATCGCCATACTTAATAGAACCAGCAGTATAAAGCTTTACTATGTCTTCAATCTCTTCTAAAGGTAATAAATCCCAACGTAGCTTACCGTCTTGGTAATCATTTTTCTTCCCCTCTTTCATAAGATATATAGACCTGTTTATCACCAAAATTCTTTAATATGTTACTATCTATACCTATTATAGTAGCTTCATTATTTAAACAAGTTTTATACTTTAATACTAAAGTATTAGGAATATCCTTAAATAGGTCTGTTATAATAGCAGAATCTATATACAGCTTTACATTAGTTATATTTATCTGAGTATTATAAATATCATCTATACTGTTGTCAATATCACTTATTGTAATTTTATTCATTGCTTATCTCTTTTAAGTATAAATCCTTGAGTACATAATGAAGTAATCCTAGAAGGGCAATAACAATTATATAAATCACATCCTTGACACATACCTTTTACTTCATTCTCTACTAAAGTATAAGGTTTATTACCAAAATATACTTTCTTACCTAAGTATGCTACTTCTCTAACTTGTTTCTGTTTCATAGTAATTATATTTGTGATTATCTAAAGTAGGAGTAATTAATATTATATCACTTTACTTAACTAGACACTGTTATTACTTTACCCCTCTTACTCCCCATATAACGTCTAATATACTGTCTTAGTTACTATTTCTTTAACATTTATTAACATTATTTATAGTTATTTAACGCTATTAAGTTCAATGTTTTTAACATTCATTAACGATTTTAACTCATCAGCTAACTTTCTAGCATCTGGGTGAGCTGCACCACTACAACGTAATTCAAAGAAATGTTCCCAATCGCTCTCAAAGCCTGTCATTACTAATTCTGTCTTAGTTGCATTAGGGAGTACTGCTCTTGCTTCTTGTGGTTTTAATCCTTTATTTATTAGTAGTCTGTATTGCATTCCTGCGTTGTTCAAACACCATAAAAAGTTGTCCGCTATACCATTATCTGAAGGTAACTGGATCTTCATATTATCAATATCACACCAATCTCCATCCCAGTAAGTATAATCACCTGTAGGTATATCTAACCATGTAGGCTTAATAAAAGTAAGTTCATTTCCAAATTTATCCTTACTGTAGTTACAATATCTTTGAGACTCCTGTGCAAAGCTGAATACTCTGTGTCTAACAAACTCATGACTTACTCCTCTATCACATATAAATTTGGCTGTAATGCGCTTTTCGTGATGTTCTGTAGGTTCTACTTGATACTGCAAATCATCTAATCTATTATTCTCTACTATTACTCGTAGATTGGTTGTCACGTATATTGAATTTCCATGTTTACGCACTCTCGTATATTTCTTGTGATTACCATCTGACCAATATAGTCTAGCTGGCGGAAGATGCCCATCTTCTGTTTTATCTATCTTTAAATAAATAGTACCATGCTCTAACATAGCTCCGTGACCAAGCTTAATCATACGATCTACAAACTCTTTAGCACTATTCTCTGTTATCTTATCTTCAGACTTATAACAAGTTCTACCTGCTAATTCTATCATCTTGTAAGGGTCTTTTTCCTCAATAATCTGTACACTGGATTCTATTAATTTCATATTATTTCTTTTTAGTAGTCTTTCTTATGTATGTAATAAATCTTATATGTGGTACTCCTAGTTTAGACGGTTTTTTATATGTAATATAAACTGAGGATGTGTAGTTTAACAGGTTATATGAATATTTAAACATATTAACCATGCATACTATTATTTGTTTATTTTCAGATAGTCTAGTAATAGATAAGTGACGCTGTTTAAATCTAAGCATGAAGTGGTAAGTACTATGAATTATATTTTCTACTTGTTTTGTGTTAGTATTATATACCCAGTAGTGAACTCCATTCCAGTTATATTGACTAGCTATTAATATATACATAACACCTTTAGTACGCACTTTTAATACTAAAAACTTAGTATTATCAATCTGTATTTCTTGTTGCTTATTTAGATTATCTATCATAGGCTCAATATGTTCTATATAATAATCTATGCTATGTTTCATATTACTAATAACGCAAATATTAAGAATAATTACAGATATTTAACATAAATTAAACATATTTTAAAAATAAAATATAAAAATTTTATAAAAATTTTTTGAGAGAGGTGGTGCGTGTGTGGAATAGCAAAAGTTCACTCCCCTGCATTTAGTATCGGAAGGGAATACCCCCGTATTGTCCTATATGTGTATTCTCTTTCGATATTTATTTGTTTATTTTTTTTGTTTTACATTCAAACTTTTATTATCATGTTGTGTTATCTACAAAGTGCAGAATTAAGACCACGGGACGGGAAATTACCGTTCTTTATATGCAAGTGGCAAGGCATTATCGGCGATACAAGCGCCGACAAAGTGACGGACGAAGGAAACGGAGTTGTAAGAATTAATGTTAAAGCGGCATTAGCCCGAAACATTACATTAACAAAGTCAATCTTTCCCGCGGATGAAGAAGCATTAAGCGATTGGAAAAAGTTGCTTAAATGCCGTGTAATGTATGTTCCCGAAAAGAATGAGGACGGAACATATAAGAAAGACGATAACGGGAATTATATTCTCAATGAGAAAGTAAAAGAGGAAAACAAAAACAAATGTGTAGTAAATTTACTTTACAAACAAGTAGATTTAGCTTCTATCAGTGACGAGGTAAAACGTATTGAGTTTACCACTTCTGACGGACGAGTAATGAAACAAAGTTTTATTACTGTTATCGGCTTTGCTGATGAGAGAGATAATTGGGCTGAAGAAATTACACCTGAAGAAATGGCAGCAAACAATCTTCGTACTAATCTTGCAAACGGTACATATATCGACGTTTCTGACGAAGAAGAAGAAAAGGAAGCTAAACCAACCAAAGCCGAAAGTAAAAAATCTACACAAGCCTCTGATGACGATTGGGATTAACGGAGACGGTGGGGAAACCCACCATCCTCGTTTTTTAAGACTAATTGTTTTACCAAAATAGACTAATCACATAATATATAGCTTTTATGGATAGAAGTGTAATAATTGCATTAGTTATTTTTGTTTTTCTCTGGATTGTAATACTAAAATATTGCATTGAAACGAATGATTGGACTGGCTTTATTTACCTAAACGGTCTCACTTTGTTGATAACAATATCATGTATATGGACAGACAAAAATAATAAATAAATTTTCAACAGAACAAGAGAATAGCATAGTTTTAATGCGCTTGTTCTATTATAAATATACAATAATCAATAAAACCTATATATATGAAAATAAATGGAAAAATCACAGAAATAATAACCTCAAGAGCTTTTGTTAGTTTTGGAGGTTTTGTAGAACTTGAAGGAAAAGAATTTGAAGATATGAAAAATATCTTTACTTATCTTTCTAAAGTATATGAGTTCTATTGTAACCATGTTGTTCTAAAGTGTATATGCTTTAATTCAGTATTCTATATAGGTTTTAATGATAATAAAATCTGTATAGGAAACGAATATCATAAATTAGAACATGAAGACAAAAGAGATATAATTCCTGTTAATTACAGAATTACTCAACTACACAGAAAGCCAGCGCTGTAAAGACTGGCAAACGCTCACGCGTTATTGTGAGCAAAAGATTGCACATGAAGATTGAACGCAGAAACATGTGGGAACTAAAGAAGAGAGGTCAGGCAGTTCAAGGTAGTTCCGCTTAGTGTTTATCCTACTAAGTATCACTACACAGTTAGGTTGGAAGACTAATATTTTAAAAAACTCAATAACTTCAGAGTAGCGTAAGCTACGGAGTTGTGTAACAATCCCAAGACATTGAGAGCACCAGTTTCTTAGTTGTTTGTCCTTGTCAGACAAATGTAATAGATTGCAGTTGCATGCAAGATTCTAAATTTTAGGTGTAAAATGTATTCTATCTCTTTCAACCGCATCAGAAGAAGAGAATAGATAGAACGTAGTGCAACGTTAACACTTTGATGTACCAGGCTCTTCTAATTAGCCATCTACGCGGTAATAGAAAATATGAAATCTGAGAATCGCAAACTCGCTCAGAAAGTAAAAAGTGGCATACAGTACAGTTAGTCGAGTACATGTATGAATAAGACTAAAAAACGAGCAACCTATAAGGTGTAGAAAGCTCCGAGCCATCTGTTGAATACTTGGGATGGCACCAAATCCTACACTAGTAGGATTTTTATAGTGATATATGACGTGTATTAAAATTAAATTGGAGTTGCCGAGAAATAAGACCCTCGATTGTGAAAAATACTATCATTGTATATGATGGTATAAAGCGCAAAAGTCTAGCTGATAAGTAAGTTCTTCATAAGAGAACATTTCCATTACGAATTCAGTCGCAAATTGTAGAATTAGCTACTCTACGATTTAGTGAGCGTTAGTAACGTTGTAATATAATATAGTCTTTGGAAGGATTATATTGTATTATTAAATAACTCCTCATCTTATTCTAGATATGTAAGATGAGGGCTATCGTATCCGTAGATACCTGATGAGTCTTTGAAAATTAAGACGAAATAGCAATCATTAACTAAATAAATAATCATATGGATAGAAAAATGGAAATAATAAGTAACTTATCTGAAATTTGTAATAATGCAGTAGTATTATGTAAAGTTGGAGAAATTGTTATACCAGCTTACGTATTAAATAACTCTAATAATGTTTACTATCTCTATGCACAGAACAGAATTGTAGCTATTGAACTACAACACAGTGTTGAAAATGACCCAATAACTGGAGATTTATATGATGAATGGCATCAAATTGATAGTACACTTATTTGTGATTATTGTATCATACCTGAAGCAGATTACATACTAAAAAGAGATTAAAATGGACAAAGACACAGAATTAGGTATATTATCAGTAATAATCACAATGATAGTATTATATCTATCTATATGGTTATTCAACTAAAATATACAGATTTATTCGCAAAGTAATTATTCTATGAAATGCAAATTATCCTCATATGTTGTGAAATATAATTTAACCACGTTAAAGTATAATAATATAAGTTAGGTATGCCCTTATAAAGACTT
>ERZ791618.16-NODE-16-length-98904-cov-4.627573_pt1 | contig 98904 bp, 115 predicted proteins | sample MGYA00510059_ERZ791618 | MGnify/ENA primary metagenome ERZ791618 (study PRJEB30046, sample SAMN00715159) | human gut metagenome | study: EMG produced TPA metagenomics assembly of the A metagenome-wide association study of gut microbiota in type 2...
GGTTTCATGCGGGTCAGAACTTACCTGACAAGGAATTTCGCTCCCTTAGGACCGTTATAGTTACGGCCGCCGTTCACTGGGGCTTCAATTCGAAGCTTCGTAAATATAACCGAAGTCATTACTAACCTCTCCTCTTAACCTTCCAGCACTGGGCAAGTGTCACCCCCTATACATCATCTTTCGATTTAGCAGAGAGCTGTGTTTTTGGTAAACAGTTGCCTGGGACTCTTTACTGCGGGTCTATCGCTAGACCACCCCTTCTCCCGAAGTTACGGGGTCATTTTGCCGAGTTCCTTAACCATAGTTCTCTCGCTCACCTTAGGATACTCTCCTTGCCTACCTGTGTCGGTTCTGGGTACGGGCACCTATATAATTAACCCTAGAAGCTTTTCTTGGAAGTTTGGCGTCTAGAAATTTCAGTAATATCGCTATTACCTTCACCATAACACTTCAGCTACATTACATACGGATTTGCCTATATGTACGCCTTTGTGCTTAGACCAGAATCCATTAACTGGCTTTCTATAGCCTCCTTCGTCACTCCATCAGTTATATAGGTGGTACAGGAATATCAACCTGTTGTCCATCGGCTACGCCTTTCGGCCTCGTCTTAGGACCCGACTTACCCTGGGAGGACGAACCTTCCCCAGGAACCCTTAGGCAAACGGTGGAAGGGATTCTCACCCTTCTTGCGCTACTCACACCGGCATTCTCACTTCTAATCGCTCCAACAGTCCTCACGATCCATCTTCGTCGCAATTAGAACGCTCCCCTACCATTTTATATTATCTATAAAATCCACAGCTTCGGTTTCATGTTTAGCCCCGGTACATTTTCGGCGCAGTGTCATTCGACTAGTGAGCTATTACGCACTCTTTAAAGGATGGCTGCTTCTAAGCCAACCTCCTAGCTGTTTAGACAACTCCACATCCTTTCCCACTTAACATGAAATTTGGGACCTTAGCTGGTGGTCTGGATTGTTTTCCTCTCGCGTATGGACGTTATCACCCATACACTGACTCCCGTGTATACTTTCCTGGCATTCGGAGTTTGATTAAATTCAGTACATCTATACGACGCCATCGTCTATTCAGTGCTCTACCTCCAAGAAGCTTTACCACGAGGCTAGGCGTAAACCTATTTCGGGGAGAACCAGCTATATCCGAGTTCGATTGGAATTTCTCCGCTAGCCACAAGTCATCCGCGCACGTTTCCGGGTACGTCGGTTCGGTCCTCCAGTAAGTGTTACCTTACCTTCAACCTGCTCATGGCTAGATCACTCGGTTTCGGGTCTATTACATCATACTATATCGCCCTATTAAGACTCGCTTTCGCTTCGGCTCCGTCTATTCAACTTAACCTTGCATAATACAATAACTCGCCGGTTCATTCTGCAAAAGGCACGCTATCACCCATTAACGGGCTCTAACTTTTTGTAAGCATACGGTTTCACTGTCTATTTCACTCCCCTCCCGGGGTTCTTTTCAACTTTCCCTCACGGTACTTGTTCACTATCGGTCACTAGAGAGTATTTAGCCTTGCGGGATGGTCCCCGCGGATTCCGACGGAATTTCACGTGCTCCGCCGTACTCAGGATACCATAAAGAGTCTACATCATTTCGCTTACAAGACTATCACTTTCTACGGTTTAGCTTCCCAGCTAATTCAACTATGATATAGTTTTGTAACTCTTATATAATGGTCCTACAACCCCAGTCCATAGACTGGTTTGGGCTATTTCCTTTTCGCTCGCCACTACTTGGGAAATCGATTTTTCTTTCTTTTCCTCCGCTTACTAAGATGTTTCAGTTCAGCGGGTTGCTCTCAGTTTAGCTATGTGTTCACTAATTGATACTTGCGCATGACCACAAGTGGGTTCCCCCATTCGGATATCCCCGGATCGAAGCTTACTTACAGCTCCCCGAGGCATTTCGTAGTTTGTCACGTCCTTCATCAGCTTCTAGTGCCAAGTGATCCACACGTACGCCCTTATTAATTTAACCACCTTGTTTGTTTCCTAATTTGTGAGATCTATTTATCTATTTAATTTAATAAATAAATATATTTGAGATCTTAATGTTCAATTGTCGCTCGTTACAACAATTAAACTACCACATTATCAAGTTTTCAAAGAACAATTTTCTTGAGAGTCTCATTTATGAGAAATGATCTCTCAAAACTAAGTAAAACGTTTAAAAATATTTTGGTAACTAGAATCTTTTTTTGTAATAAGTTCTATTAGATTTTTCTCCATAGAAAGGAGGTGATCCATCCCCACCTTCCGGTAGTGATACCTTGTTACGACTTCACCCCAGTCACCTGTCCTACCTTAGATGGATCCCTCCGTAAACGGTTAGGCTACCATTTTTAGATATTACAGACTCCCATGGCGTGACGGGCGGTGTGTACAACACCCGGGAACGTATTCACCGTGGCATTCTGATCCACGATTACTAGCAATTCTAGCTTCATGAAGTCGAGTTGCAGACTTCAATCCGAACTGAGACAGACTTTACAGATTAGCTCCACCTCACGGTTTTGCGACTTTTTATATCTGCCATTATAGCACGCCTGTAGCCCAGGACGTAAGGGGCATGATGATTTGACGTCATCCCCACCTTCCTCCGGTTTGTCACCGGCAGTATCTCTAAGGTTCTCAACTGAATGTTAGCAATTAGAGAAAAGGGTTGCGCTCGTTATCGGACTTAACCGAACATCTCACGACACGAGCTGACGACAACCATGCACCACCTGTCACCACTGTCCCCGAAGGGAAAGCCTTATTTCTAAAGCGGTCAGTGGGATGTCAAGCCCTGGTAAGGTTCTTCGCGTATCTTCGAATTAAACAGCATGCTCCACTGCTTGTGCGGGTGCCCGTCAATTCCTTTGAGTTTCAGCCTTGCGACCGTACTACTCAGGCGGAGTACTTAATGTGTTAACTTCAGCACTGGGTTGCCCCAACACTTAGTACTCATCGTTTACGGCGTGGACTACTAGGGTATCTAATCCTATTTGCTCCCCACGCTTTCGTGCCTCAGCGTCAGTTATGGCCCAGTAAACCGCCTTCGCCACTGGTGTTCCTTCTAATATCTACGCATTTAACCGCTACACTAGAAATTCCGTTTACCTCTGCCACACTCAAGCCTGCCAGTTTATGAAACGAACCGAGGTTAAGCCTCGGGCTTTAATCTCATACTTAACAAGCCGCCTACGCACCCTTTACGCCCAATAAATCCGGATAACGCTTGCTCCCTACGTATTACCGCGGCTGCTGGCACGTAGTTAGCCGGAGCTTTCTGGCATGGTACCGTCACATTAAGATCATTTCCTATCCTAATCGTTCGTCCCATGCAACAGAACTTTACAACCCATAGGGCCTTCATCGTTCACGCGGCATTGCTCGTTCAGGGTTTCCCCCATTGACGAATATTCCTAACTGCTGTCTCCCGTAGGAGTTTGGGCCGTGTCTCAGTCCCAATGTGGCCGATCAACCTCTCAGTTCGGCTACGCATCGTCGCCTTGGTAAGCCATTACCTCACCAACTAGCTAATACGCCGCAGGCCCATCTTTAAGCGAAGCTTTAAAGGCTCCTTTTAATACAGAAACGAATCTGCATTTAATCCGGTATTAGCTATCATTTCTAATAGTTATCCCAAACTCAAAGGCAGGTCACCTACGTGTTACTCACCCGTCCGCCACTAGGTGGTAATCCAAGTCCAATCTTGTGCAAGCACTCAATCTTCTTTGGGCCACCTCGTTCGACTTGCATGTCTTAGGCATGCCGCCAGCGTTCATCCTGAGCCAGGATCAAACTCTCAATAAAAAAATTGATTTTTTGTTCAATCCTAGTTACTCAAAAAAAACATGACGTTTTACTCAGTTTTCAAAGATCATTTACTCTGCAACGCCTTATTTTTTAAGGCCTCTTTGTCACAGCGCACATTAATAGTACCATAACTAAATTGGTGTGTCAACAATTTTTTTAAAATTTTTGTCGATTTTTGTAATTTTCTTATTTTTAATGTATTTTATGGCATTTTTTGGTACTTTTTTATGTGCTTCAATATAATTTATTCAAATAAATAAAAATAATTCACATTATCTTTATTTTTTCTTCATTATTTTAATTTTTTATATAAATCGTAATACTTTTTTATAGTTTCTTCATTAAATGGATCTTCTCTTCTTTTATATTTTTCAATTAACCTATTTAATTCATATTTCACTATTTTGTCTATTTCATCTGGATAATTCATAATTTTTTTATGATATTCATATTCCGACTTATCCAATATTTTATATGCTCCATCTGGAAACACCCTAAGATCATAGTCATAATCAATATATTTTATTGTATTGTTTTCAATTATTACCGGTGATGAAATATTACAATAATAATATATTCCTGTATTTTTTAATTGGGCAATTATATTAAACCAACTTTTCTTATAATAAAATGTAATTGCTGGTTCCTTAGTTCTCCAACTTCTTCCATCTATCTCAGTAACTTTAATTTTATTATTTGCAAAAACATAATAATCATCTGTTTGTGCTAAAAAAATTGTTTCATCCCATACTTTATATAAATCACCATTATGTTTATAACCATGTATATTATATTTTTCTCCAAACTTCATATTTATTCCTCTTTCTATTACATTATAACATAAATATCCAAAATAAAAATAGTCTAAATTATTAAGACTATTTTAATAAATCTAATGCCTTTTGAAGTTGTGCATCATTTTCTTTAGTAGGATTATTCTTATATGAATCTCCTAATTCTACTTCATAATCTGGTTTAATTCCTTCTTTATCTATATTTTTACCACTTGGAGTTAACCATTTTTCAATAGTATATTTTATCATTGATCCATTTGATAAATTCCTAGTTGTTTGTACTGTACCTTTACCATATGTTGTTTGACCAACAAGTGTTGCACCATAAACTTCTTTCATAGCAGCTGACATTATTTCTGATGCTGAAGCACTTCCACCATCTATTAATACAACTATTTTATATTTTTTATCAGAAGCTTTAACAGTTTTATATTGTTTTACACCTGAACTACTTTGAATTTGATATATAACATTTCCTTTATCTATGAATTCTTCAAGCATATTAGTTACAGTAGATAAATATCCACCTGTATTACCTCTTAAATCAATAATTAAAGAATCCATATCTTGTTTTTCTAATTTTGTTAATGCATCTTTAAATTGAGAATATGTTTTTTGACCAAAAATACTTACACTTAAATATCCAACATTTTTACCATTATTATCAAGCATTTCAGAACTAACTGAGAATAAAGTAATATTTTCTTTAGTTACTTTAAATGTTAATTCTTTATCATTTCTTTTTACAACAATTGTTGATGTTTTTACTGAATCACTTTTTAACATATTTGCTACTTCTGTTGCACTTTTTCCTTTAACAGAAGTTCCGTCAACACTAACAAAAACATCTTCTTCTTTTAATCCTGCTTTTTTAGCTGGGGAATCATCAAACACTTTAGTTATTTTTATTGTCTCATCACTTGTAAGTTGTATTTGTGCACCTATTCCATAATAATTTCCTGAAAGTTCTGAATCAAACTCTTCTTTACTCTTTTTATCAAAATACATAGTATGTTCATCATCTAATGATTCAAGCATACCGTTTATTGCACCTTCTATTAACTTATCACTATCAACATCTTTATAATATTCACTCATTATTGTGTCATAAGTTTCATATAAAGAATCGAAACCTTTTTTTGTTTTGCTATAACTTACTTCTGTTTTATTTGTATTAACTTTTGCTACATCAAAATCTTTTATAGCAATAGTTATAATAGAACCAATGATCATCGATACAACTGCTAAAATTGCTAATTTGATGTATTTTTTTGCGTTATTTGCCATGAAATTTCATCTTCTTTCTAATTATTTTTGAAGTAATCTTTTATAGAATCTTCTCCTTCAATATATTCAGATACCTTCTTATTACTTATTTTAATAAGTGTTGGGCTTTTTACTTTTAAATCTGAATATGAACTAGGATTTGTATTACTATTATCATCTGTTAAATATTTTGCATTAAATTTACTTTTAGAATCTACTTTATATATTGTTGCTTTACTATTATTACTTGTAAATACTTGCATCCAAGTAGGTATTATTGATTTATCATCATTAACATCATAAACAAGAACATAATATTCATCTTCTGCTTGATCAAAAATTTGACCCAAAGTTATTGTTGAATTATCAATAGTAACATCTTCTTTTGTATCTTTTTTGTTATCACTCTTAAAGTCTATTTCTTTAGTATAAAATACACCAATTAGGAAATATACTAATATACCTAATAGTACTAGTACAACAAGTGTTGTGATAAATTTAAAAAATACATCTTTCTCTCCTTTTGATTTATTATCCTTTGTATTCTTTTCTATATTTTTTAAAATTTGTTTCTTCTTCATATATCCTCACCGTAATAATTATAACATATTTGAAAACAAATGAATAGATATTTTTTCTTCTTTATCATTAGTATGCATAATAACTAAATTTTTATAAAAAATAAAAAAGTAATCACATTGATATGAACCTCATTTTTTTAAATTTATAAATGAGGTCCACACAATTTTAATGATTACCTTATTATTTCATATTAGGAAGTGTACTTATAGATTCTGCTACTTGTAATATTTGTTGTTTTGTTAAACTTTCAGATGCTATATAATATTCTATTCCATTTGATATAAAGTTAACTGATGAATCTGACAATGCAGCAACTGAATCAAGAATTATAGTTGGTTCTCCATATACTGGTATTACTTCCATTTCATCTGATTTACTAACTGCTTCTTCAACAAGTATGAATGGTGATTCTCCAGCAAATGTTAATATTACTCTATTTCCATCATCTTTTGATACTGATTCTTCATCACTTAAATATGTTCCACTAGGTAAATACATAGGATATACAGATTCTTCAAGTATTGATGTAGTAGAATTTTTACTTGAGCTATTTGCTGAATTTTTACTTGAACTACTAGTTGATTCTTGTGATTTTCTATCTAGTTCTTCATCATTTGAACTACTTTCTATTTTGCTATTTTTTTCACTTGATTTTATATTAGCTTCTTCTGATGAGTTATTATTTCTAATTTCATCTTTATTATCAGCATTAATTTCTTCTTTATTATTAGTGCTTCCATTACTTGACTCATTTGAATTTATATTTGCATTAGCGTTTTCACTAGCACTAGTTTTCATATTTTCACTTGTTGAAAAATATTTATTGTTAAATGTTGCTTTTGTATCTATAGAATCAAAAACCATTTTTATTTGTTTATTACCTGATTCGTCAAATACTTCTATTTTTGTAAAATTAAGTTTTTTATCTAAATAGATTTTTTGTGATGATAAATTTTTATTATTAGAATGATTTACTTTAGCAGTTAATATATAATTTCCATCTTTTTCTTCTAGTTTTATATTTTTATCTTCATTTATATCTACAAGAACAGATTGAATTATATATACTTGTGAATTATTTTCTGGCCAATTGCTTTGAAATTTAAAACTTTTATTAAGCGATGGTGTGAGTACATATACTCCATCTGAGTTTCTAAGTATTATTTGTTCATGATTATTTGCTTTATTAACTAAACTAACTCTATAGTTATCATTTTCATATGAAGATGTTACATCATATTTATATGCATCATCACCATTATAAATCTCCATACTTCCTTGAACATGATATCCAGTTATAGCATTAATTTTTTTATTTAAATCTTTTACTATAGTTTTCTCCGTATATTTACCACATCCTGTTAAAAAAAATAAACTTATTATTAAGCCTACAAAAAATATTTTTTTCAAACTTTCACCTCTTCTTCATATTTCACTTAATTATATTAGTTAAAAATATCAAATATTCATGAATAATTTTAAAATTTTTGTTTAATATAATTAATGAAATTAGTACAAAAGGAGGATAATAATGAAAACATTAAATGTTATTGCATTAACACTTACTATTATTGGTGCAATAAACTGGGGATTAATTGGTTTATTTGATTTTAACTTAGTTGCCTTAATATTTGGTGGTGCTGACAGTTTATTTACTAAAATTATTTACATAATAGTAGGTATTTGTGGTGTCATTAATATAAAGCTACTTGTTGATATAATTCAGAATAATGACTAAAAAATATAGATTAACAAAAATCTATATTTTTTTAATATTCAACATTATTTAAATAAAGTCCTTCAGGATTTGCAACCTTTTTATAATTTTTATTATAAATGCCATCTATTATTAATGGTATATCATCCACATCTATTTTGCCTTTTCCTACTTCAATTAACACACCAACCATTACTCTAACCATATATCTTAAAAAACCATTACCACAAAAAGTAAAGATTAGTTTATCTTTTTCTTTTTTTATTTTTGCACTATATATAGTTTTAATAGTACTTTTTTCTTTTATTTCATTTGATGATAAATTTTGAAAATCATGAGTTCCTTCCATATATTTTATTGCCTCTTTCATTTTATCTACATCTAGTTTTTTACAATATTGATACTCATAATTTCTTTTTATTGGATCATATTCACCCATATTTAATATATAAACATATTCTTTTCTTTTTACCATAAATCTTGCATGAAAGTCATCTTGTACTATTTTTGCATTTTTTACATATATATCATTTGGAATTAAACTGTTTAATGCTCTTTTTAGTTTTTCCTCTGTAATATTTACAGAAATATCTACATGGGCTTTTTGATTATTAGCGTGAACAAAAGCATCAGTTCTACCTGATGAAACAAGTTTTGTATCTTTTCCGTTATTAATATATTTTAGTGCTTCTTCCATACAACCTTGAATAGTATTTAAACCATGTTGTTTTTGATATCCATTATAATTTGTACCATCATAGGAAAATGTTATTAAAAATCTATTCACTTTTTATCACCTTATTTCTCTATAAATTGCCTTTATTAATTCATTAACACTATCAACTTTACCAATATCTATATTTTTATTTTCAAGTATTTTATCTCTTAAAGTTAACGTTATTGGATTATTAATTATATCACAAGGAAATACATCATATTTATTTCCATTAATTATAGTGTCACTTACTATAATTAAATTATCAACAAATTCAAATATATTATCAATATTTATATCTGAAATAAGAATAGTTTTATTCTGAAATTTTTTTAATTTAATTATTAATTTGTATAATCTAGTTCTTGATGATGAATCTAAACAAGGTAAAATATTATCAAAATATATTACTTCATAGTTTTTTAATAAAGCATTAACTATTAATAATTTAATTTTTTCACTTGTACTTAATTCACAAATATTTTTGCTTAATATCTTACTATTTATATTTAATGTTTTTAAAACATCTGGTAACATATCTTCATTTTTTTTAGTATTCAAAAAATCTTCTACTATTCCTTCATTCATATTTTGAACATTAAAATATGAAATAATATATACTTCACTACCTAAATTTTCATTAAATTTTATAATATTACTTACACTATTACTTACTATTCCTGTTATTTTCTTATCTATTATATCAATACTTTTTTCTTTATATTTTATCTGCATATTTCATCCACCATTTCATCAATTATGCTAACATTATCACTAATTAAGTTATATAACTTTAATTTGTCTTTTAATTCATAGAATACAGGAATATTTATATGATTATCTTTTATAATTTTACTTGTAAATAAATCTTCCATTGATATCAAACTTATCTTTTTATTATTTATAATATATACACTATCAGAAAATAATATATCTTCTAAATTAACGGTTGTATAAATAATTGTTAAATTAAGTTCTAATTGATATTTTTTTATCATACTAAATATTTTTAATTTTTCATGTTTATTTAAAAATGAAAATATTGAATCAATTAATATCAATTTAGGATTTTTAAGTATACATTTTATTATATTTAATTTTTGATTATCAAAATAACTTAAACTTTGGGTAGACTTATTTACCTCGTCATATAAATCAAAATCTTTAAGTATTTTTTTTATTTTAACTATATCATTTGTGATTAATAAAAGTTCATCTAATATTGTTTTAGAATATGATTCTGTAAATGGTGTTAATAAGCATATATTTTCCTTTATAATGCTAATTCCTTTATTATCTACAGTTATTGTACCATTATAGTTTAAAAGTCCTTTAATAAGCCTTAAAAAGGTTGTTTTACCTGAACTATTTGAAGATAAAATAGAAATAAAGTCTCCTTTTCTTATCTGCATGTTAACATTACTAAATATTTTTTTATCATCATAACTAAATGATAAGTTTTCAATATTAACATAGTTCATTTTTACCACCCATAAACTTTCTTTCACAAATTAGATTTTATTATATACTAAATTCAAAAAAAAGAAAATTAATATTATTAATTTTCTATTATTTTTTTCTTTTGTTCATCCAAAATATCTTTAAATCTTGATTTTAAACTTGTTAATTCTTTATCATCTGTTATTTCAACAAAATATTCTTCGCCATTATCTAAAATCATTTTAACAATTTTAATTTCTTTGTCATCAACAAGATTTAATAATAACATATAATTTATATTATTATCTATCAAAGTTTCTAATACAAAATATTCTTTGTTATTTTCTAACTTTACTATTTTATTCTTTAATGAGTCCATCATAATAATATACCTCCATTACTTATAATATTATTACCTAAATAACTATAAACATTAGGCATTACTGTACTTGAAGAAAGTATTTCTTTAACTGCTACATCTGGTACATCCTTTGAAAAAATAACTTTAACTCTTTTTTCTTCTACTTTTGGCATTTCTATTTTATCTGTTTCTACATTAGTTAATTTAGGCATAACTATTTCATCATTACTTGATAATATAGAATCTAAACCAATCATAGGATCTTTTTTTACTTGATCTTCAGTATTTTGAATTGCATTTTCTTCATTTACAACTGGTATATCTATTTCTGGTTCTATTTTTGGAATTTCAAGATTATTTGTTTCTGGTTCATTTATTATTGATTCATCCGATACATTTATTTCTGTATTTGTAATAGGATCAATATTATCTACTTTTTCTTCTTTAACTTCTTCTTTTGGTTCAACAGATTCTATAGCTGGATTTAATGCTGTTTTAAGCTCATTATTTCTGCTTTCTTGTAAAGACTCTAACTTTCTTTCTTTTTCCTTTTTTACATCTTCTAAAACTTGTTTTAGACTTGGATTATCACAAACAGCAATTGCATCTTCTATTTTAGAAATTTGATTTTGATAATCTGAATTAGCATCTGACAAATTCTTTATGTATTCTTTTTTTGTTTCTTCAACATTATTTTTTGTTTCTTCTAATTCTTTTCTTTCATTTTCTAATTTTTCAATATTAGCATTTATCTCACTTAATTCACTTTGAGCTGATTTAATTTTTCCAGCAATTTCTATAAGTTCATCAGGAGATGCATCCATACTTATTTTTTCTCTACTTGATTCTTCTAACTCTCTTATTTCTTCTTCTTTTGCATTTAGTTTTTCAGTTTCAGAATCTATTTCACCAATCTTATCTTCAAGAAGTTTTGATACTTCTTCATCTTTCGACATAAAACCTTTTAAGTTTTCATCAATAACTTCACTTTTATTTTCTTTTAATTCCTCTAAATCTAAAATTTCCATTGACTCCACTCGTCAACACCTCTCTATTCTATAAATAAGTATACCAATTTATGTAAATGATGTCAATTTAACTAAGGTAAAAAAAGCAAAAAAAAAGGACGCATCCTTAGGTTATACTAATTCTAGTACAACCATTAATGCATCGTCCCCTTTTCTTTCTTGAAATTTAACTATTCTAGTGTATCCACCATTTCTTCCTTCATAACGTTTTGCTAAATCGTTAAATACTTTTTCAACGCAAGCTTTATCATTATGTAAAAATGCGTATGCTTTTCTTCTAGAAACTAAATCACCTTTTTTACCATATGTAATCATTTTATCTACAAATTTTCTTACTTCTTTAGCACGAGTTTCTGTAGTTTCAATAGATTCATTCATGATAACTGCTTTTGTTAAATTAGCAAGCATAGCACGTCTATGTTTATTGTCTCTACCTAATTTTCTATAAGCCATGTTTTCCTCCTATTAATATTAATCATCATCTCTAAAAGATAATCCCATTTCTTTAACTTTATCTAATACTTCTTTTAGGGATTTCTTTCCAAGATTTCTAATTTTCATCATATCGCTTTCTTTTCTGTTTACTAAATCTTGCATTGTATTAATACCTGATCTTTTTAAACAGTTATAAGCTCTAACTGAAAATTCCATATCATCTATTGATGTTTCAAGTGCTTTAACCTTTGGATCTTCATCTTGCTCAGTCATTAATCCTTTTATATCAGCTATACTATTAAGTTCAGTTAATATTTCAAAGTGTTCAATAATGATTCTAGATGCAAGTGCGATTGCTTCTTCTGGTTTCATAGCTCCATTAGTCCAAACTTCTAATATTAATTTATCATAGTTAGTTGCTTGACCAACACGAGCATCTTCAACAGCTATATTTACTCTTTCAATTGGAGAATAATTTGAATCTATAGCTATTACGCCTACTTTTGTATCTCTCATTAATTTTTTATTAGCTTCTGCTCTTACAAATCCACGACCGTTTGATACAGTCATTTCCATATTTAAGCTTCCACCTTTTACAATTGTAGCGATTTCTTGATCTTTATTAATTATTTCAACATCAGAAGGGCATTCAATATCACCAGCTGTAACAACACCTTCTTTGTCAGTAATTAATCTAATAACAGCATCTTCTTCTGTATGATTCTTAACTACTACATTTTTAAGATTCAAAACTATAGAAGTTACATCTTCCATAATTCCATCTATTGTTTGGAATTCATGCATAACCCCTTCAATTTTTACAGAAGTTATTGCTGATCCTGGTAAACTAGATAACATTACTCTTCTTAGTGCATTTCCTATTGTTGTACCAAATCCTCTTTCTAGAGGTTCTATTTCAAATTTACCGTAACTATTACTTTCAACATATTCTGTTACTTTGTATTGTGGTTTTTCAAATTTTATCATAAACACACTCCTTATCTATTATTATCCTCTTGGACGTTTTGGTGGACGACAACCATTATGTGGTACTGGTGTTACATCAGTAATTGATTGTATTTCTAACCCTTCAGTTGCTAGTGCACGAATTGCTGTTTCACGTCCTGGTCCTAAACCTTTAACTAATACGTCAACTTTTCTCATACCAGCATCATAAGCTTTTTTAGCTGCTGATTCTGAAGCCATTTGAGCTGCAAATGGAGTTGATTTTTTACTACCTTTATAACCAATAGCACCTGCTGATGCCCAGCTTACTGCGTTACCTGCTTCGTCTGAAATAGTAACGATTGTATTATTAAAAGTTGCTTGGATATGAACACAACCTGTTGGTATATTCTTCTTAACTTTACGTTTTCTTGCCTTATAAGCCATCTAAATAACCTCCTTATTATCTATTATTTCTTCTTATTAGCTACTGTTTTACCTTTACCTTTACGAGTTCTTGCATTACTTCTAGTGCTTTGTCCTCTAACTGGTAAACCTTTTTTATGACGGATTCCTTGATAAGATCCAATTTCCATTTTAGTTTTGATATTAAGACTAACTTCACGTCTTAAATCACCTTCTAGAACATGTTTATCTAATTGTTCACGAATTCTTGCTTGTTCATCTTCTGTTAAATCTTTAACTTTTGTGTCAACATTTACATTAGCTTCTTTTAATATAGTCTTTGATAAATTTCTACCAATACCATATATATAAGTTAATGCTATTTCAACTCTTTTATTATTTGGAATATCTATACCCTTAAAACGTGCCATTTAATACACCTCCTATTAACCTTGTTTTTGTTTATGTTTTGGATTACTACAAATAACTCTCAAAACACCTTTTCTCTTAATTACTTTGCATTTATCGCAAATCGGTTTTACTGAAGCTCTAACTTTCATAATTTACCTCCATTATCTTTTATTCCATGTTATACGCCCATGTGTTATATCTGCTGGGGATAATTCTAGGACAACTGTATCACCTGGTAAGATGCGAATATTGTTCATTCGTATTTTACCAGAAACATGAGCTTCTACAATGTGTCCATTTGCAAGTTCAACCTTGAATTTACCTCCAGGTAATACGTCGATTACTTTTCCATCTACCTCGATTACATCATTTTTTGCCATTTTTACACTCTCCTAATTGCCCATAATATTATCTATCTGTGATTTCATTTCATCAAACGTTCCATTATTTGAAACAGTATAAATGTCATATTTATCACTTAAATATTCTACAACAGGCATAGTTTTTTCTTTAAATAATTTATATCTATTTTCGTATGTTTCAATTTTATCATCGTCTCTTGTATATAAAGAGCCACCACATACTTTGCACTTATTATTTTCTAGATTATCAACATATTTATTATAAATTTCATTACAGTTCTTACACATTAATCTTCCTGTAACTCTTTTTAATGCAATATCTTTATCTATATCTATAAATATTATTTTATCTAAAATGATGTCATGCTCACTCAAAATATCTAAAAATGGTTTAACTTGTTCCATAAGTCTTGGAAAACCTTCAAATATAAAAGATGAACCTTTATTATCTTCTAAGAATTTAGAAAATAAACTGTATACTATATTATTTTCAATAAACTCACCATTAGCAAGTTTTTCTTTTAATGATGTATTCTTTTCTGATTCTTCTCTTAGAAGATTTCCAATTGACATATGAACCATATTATACTTTTCTTTTAAATACTCTGATGTTACTCCTTTACCTGCGCCTGGCGCAGATATTAAAAGTATATTACTCATTAAAATCGCCTCTTATATTCTTTTTGTGTTAATACACTTTCAATCTGTTTATAAGTTTCAAGTGCTACACCTACAACAATTAATATTCCTGTACCACCAAGTGTTATATTTGCATTTTGAACATTTGAATAGTTTGAGAATAAAATTGGTAAAGCAGCAATTACTACTAAGAATAATGAACCAAATGTTGTTATTTTAATAAGTACTGATTTAATATAATTTTTAGTTTCAACACCAGGTCTTATTCCTGGAATATATCCACCATTCTTTTGTAAGTTTTCTGAAATATCTGCTGGTCTAAATTGTAATAAAGTATAAATGTATGAAAATAATACGATTAATACTAAATATATAATTAAACCAACAACTGTATTATAGTTTAGGTAATTATTAACAAATTTAATATAACCTTCACTTTTAATAAAATTTGCAAGTGTTTGTGGAATTGCGATTATTGTTGATGCAAATATTACAGGCATAACTCCTGCAGCATTAACTCTAAATGGTATATAAGTTTGTTTAGCACCATATGCACTTGATGTTTTATTTGAATACTGAATTGGAATTCTTCTTTCAGATTCTTGAATAAATACAACACCAATTACTATTGCAAAATAAATTGCTACATAAATAATGAATGAAACAATTCCAATAAATAAATTATCATTATCTAAAACGAATGTTTTAAATGCTTCAGTCATCATATATGGAAGTTGTGCAACTATACCAGCCATAATTATTAAAGATAATCCATTTCCTACACCTTTTTGTGTAATTTGATCTCCTATCCATAATAAGAATGCAGTACCTGCAGTTAATATAACTGCAACTTTTATATAACTAATAGCATCAGAACCTGATCCTACTATACCAAGTGATAAGATAATACCTTGGATAAATGCTATTGCAATTCCAAAATATCTTGTGATTGTGTTTAATTTTCTTCTACCTGAATATCCTTCTTTTGCAAGTTCTGTAAAATAAGGAATAATATTCATAGTAAATAATTGAATAATTATTGATGCACTAATATAAGGCATTACACCTAGACCAAAAATTGATCCTCTTTTTAGTGCACCACCACCTATAGAGTTTAGTAATTCTAAGAATCCTAAATCTCCACTTAGCTTATTCGTATTTGGAATACTTATAGTTGTTCCAATAATAAATATTGCTAAACAACCTAAAGTAAATAATATTCTTTTTCTTAATTCTTTATTTCTAGGTGTAAAAATTTGTTTGAATGTTGCAAACAACTTAAATCACCTCTGCTTTTCCACCATTCTTTTCAATTTTCTCTTTAGCTGTCTTAGAGAACATTGATGCTTTAACTGTTAATTTTTTAGTTAGTTCTCCGTTACCTAGAACTTTGATACCATCTAATTGTTTTTTTACTAATCCCATATCTTTTAATAATTCTGGAGTTATTTCTGTTCCATCTTCAAATTTATTTAAATCACTTACATTAATTACTGCATATTTAACTTCGAAATTATAATTGTTAAATCCTCTTTTTGGTACTTTTCTGAATAATGGATTTTGTCCACCTTCAAAGCCAAGTCTTACTCCACCACCACTACGTGAGTTTTGTCCTTTTTGACCTCTTCCAGAAGTTTTACCATTACCACTACTTGTACCTCTTCCGACTCTGTTAGCATTTTTAACAGAACCATCATTATACTTTAATTCGTGTAATTTCATTATCCTAAAATCTCCTCTACTGTTTTTCCTCTTAATTTAGCAACATGTGCTACTGATTTTTGAGCAAGTAATGCATTCATTGTTGCTCTTGAAGTATTAATTTTAGTGTTTGATCCAAGTGATTTTGATACAACATCTTTAATTCCAGCAAGTTCTAATACTGTTCTAACTGGACCACCAGCAATAATACCAGTACCAGCTTTAGCAGGTTTAATTAAAACTCTTGCTGCTCCGCTAACTCCTATCATTTCATGAGATATAGTTCTATTATCAACAATTTCAATTTTATGAACATTTTTAACAGCTTGCATTCTAGCTTTTTTGATGGCTTCTACTACTTCTCCAGCTTTTCCTGATCCAATACCAATACTACCTTTTTCGTCTCCTACTGCTACTGTTGCAGAAAAGTGTAAAGTACGACCACCCTTTGTTACTTTTGTAACACGACGAATATCAATAACTTCGTCTCTATAATCATCTTTACGTGGGTTGTTAAACTTTTTTTCCATCATTACCCTCCTTAGAATTCTAATCCATTTTCACGTGCTGCATCAGCAAATGCTTGTACTCTTCCATGATATTGGTATCCACCTCTATCGAAAACTACCTTAGTTATTCCAGCTTTAACAGCTTTTTTAGCAATTGCTTCTCCTACTTTTTTAGCAGCTTCAACATTACCACCATTTTCGATTTTTAAATCTTTATCCATAGAAGATGCACTTACTAATGTATTTCCAGCTTCATCATCTATGATTTGAGCAGTAATATGTTTAGCTGATCTAAACACGTTTAATCTTGGAACTTCATTTGTACCACTTATATTTTTTCTAATACGTTCATGTCTAGCTTGACGAGCTTCATTACGAGATACTTTTTTCATCATATATAAGACTCTCCTTTTCTACTATTTAGAAGCTTTCTTTCCTTCTTTACGACGGATATACTCACCTTTATAACGAATACCTTTACCTTTATATGGTTCTGGTTTTCTTATTTTTCTAATATTAGCTGAAAATTCTCCAACTAATTCTTTATTTATACCTTTAACAACTATTTCTGTATTATTAACTGATTCAACTTCAATTCCATTTGGAATTTCAACTTCAACAGGATGAGAATAACCAGCGTTTACTACTAAAGTATTTCCTTTTAATGTAAAACGGTAACCTACACCTATAATTTCAAGTCCTTTAGAGAATCCATTACTAACACCTTCAATCATATTAGTTATAATTGCGTTAGTTGTTCCATGCATTGATTTTGTTTGTTTATCTTCTTTAGTTCTTTCAACAGTTACTGTACCTTCACCTACATTAACTTTTAAATTTTCGTTAATATCAAATGATAATTCACCTTTAGGTCCTTTTACTGTAACAACGTTATCATTAACTGTTACTGTAACTGAAGCAGGTACTTTAATTTCTCTATTACCAATACGACTCATACTTAAAGCCTCCTTACTATTTTTTATTACCAAACGTATGCTAAAACTTCTCCACCAACATTTTCTTTACGAGCTTCTTTATCAGTCATAACTCCTTTAGATGTTGATATTATTGCAATTCCAAGACCATTTAATACTCTAGGAATATTTTCAGCTTTTGCATAAACTCTTAATCCTGGTTTAGAAATACATTTTAAACCAGAAATAACTCTTTCTTTCTTTTCTCCATATTTTAAAGTTAATACAAGTTCATCTTGAACATCTTTTTTAACAACTTTAAAATCTTTTATAAAACCTTCGCTTTTTAATATGCTAGCTATTTCAACCTTCATTTTTGATGTAGGCATTGAAACTTCTTCATAACGCATTTGGTTTGCATTACGAATTCTTGTAAGCATATCTGCGATTGGACATGATACTACCATAATATCCTCCCTTCATTCTACCAACTAGATTTTTTTACACCTGGTATTTGGCCATTATATGCTAATTCTCTAAAGCAAATACGACAAATACCATATTTTTTAAGTACTGAATGTGGTCTTCCACATCTTTGACAACGTGTATATTCACGTACTTTATATTTTTGTTTTTTTTGTGATTTTACAATCATACTTTTTTTTGCCATTTTACTTTCCTCCTATTACTTTCTAAAAGGAATTCCGATTCCATTTAATAAGTCAAATGCTTCTTCATTTGTCTTTGCTGATGTAACAAATACAATATCCATTCCACGACTTTTAACAATGTTATCGTATTCAATTTCTGTAAAAATCATTTGTTCCTTAATACCTAATGTATAATTACCTCTACCATCAAATGCTTTTGGTGAGACACCTCTAAAGTCACGAACACGTGGAAGTGAAATTCTTATTAATTTTTCTAAGAATGTATACATTTTTTCTCCACGAAGTGTAACTTTACATCCAATTGCTTGACCTTCTCTTAATTAAATCCAGCAATTGATTTTTTAGCTTTTGTAACAACTGGTTTAGCACCTGTTATTAATTCAAGTTCATTAACAGCAGCATCTAATAATTTGCTGTTTGTTGTTGCATCACCAACACCAATATTAATTACAATTTTTTCTAATTTTGGTGCTTGCATTACTGAAGTATAGTTATATTTTTGCATTAAACTAGGAACGATTTCATTTACATATTTTTCTTTTAGGCGGTTCATAAATACCCTCCTTTCGCTTAATTAAGTCTCTCTTTAGATTTTACTGAAATTCTATGTTTCTTTCCATTTTCATCAATTTCATGAGCTATTCTGGTTCTTTTTTTAGTTTTTGGATCTAATATCATAACATTAGATGCATGAATTGGAGCTTCAACTTTAATGATTCCTCCATTTTCGTTTTGTGCTGATGGTTTAACATGTTTTGTAACCATATTGATTCCTTCAACTACAACTTTGTTATCATTTTTTAATGTTTTGATTATTTTTCCTTCTTTACCTTTATCTTTACCAGCGATAACCACTACTTTATCTCCAACTTTAAAGTTCATGTTTATCCTCCTTTAAAATTCTATAGCACTTCTTTAGCAAGTGAAACGATTTTCATAAATCCTTCATCACGAAGTTCGCGTGCTACTGGGCCAAGTACACGTGTTCCTTGTGGACTCTTATCATCCTTAATAAGTACACATGCATTATCATCAAATCTTATATAAGAACCATCTTCTCTTCTTGAAGCTGCTTTAGTTCTTATTACTACGGCCTTTACTACTTTACCTTTTTTTACAGTTCCATTAGGAGTAGCCTTCTTAACTGTTCCAACTACTATATCTCCTAATCCACCAAATTTTTTGTTTCCACCAAGAACTCTTATTACTAATAATTCCTTTGCACCAGAATTATCAGCCACTTTTAATCTACTTTCTTGTTGAATCATGATTAATCCTCCTTCTAAGCATAGAGATTATAGAATTATTGCTTCTTCAACGATTTCAACTAGTTCATATCTTTTTGTTTTAGATAATGGTCTAGTTTCAACAATACGTACTTTATCTCCTACTTTAGCTTTATTTAATTCATCGTGTGCAGTGTATTTCTTTGAACTCTTAACACGTTTGTTATATAGTGGATGTTTACGATATGTTTCTACTTTTACTGTTATTGTTTTATCATTTTTATCACTAATAACGATACCAACAATTTCTTTACGTTTATTTTCCATACCTTTTCCTCCTACTTATTATTTATTTCGCGTTCACGAATAACCATTTTTATTCTAGCGATTGTCTTTCTTATTTCTTTTATTCTTGAAGGTTTTTCTAAGTTACCTGTTGCATTAGCAAAACGTAAATTAAATAACTCTTCTTTTAATTCTTCTATTTTATTTAATAGTTCTTCAGTGGTTAATTCTCTTATTTCCTTAATTTTCATTTACGTCACCACTTTCTTCTCTTTTTACAAATTTACATTTAACTGGTAATTTGTGCATTGCAAGTCTTAATGCTTCTCTAGCTACTTCTTCAGGTACACCTGCAATTTCAAACATTATTTTTCCTTCTTTAACTACTGCTACCCATAGTTCTGGATTACCTTTACCTTTACCTTGACGAGTTTCAGCAGGTTTTCTTGTTAATGATAAGTGAGGGAATATGTTTACCCAAACCTTTCCTCCACGTTTCATGTAACGAGTCATAGCAACACGGGCTGCTTCAATTTGTTGAGTAGTTATCCATGCACCTTCTTTTGCTTGAAGACCATAATCACCAAATTGAAGTTCTGTATTACCTTTAGCTTTACCATCATGATAAAGTCTATGAGGTTTTCTATATTTAGTTCTTTTTGGCATTAGTGGCATGTCTACTACCTCCTTTTACATTTTTCTTAGGAAGTACTTCACCTTTGTATATCCATACTTTTATTCCTATTTTACCAAATGTTGTATCAGCTTCAGCTGTAGCATAATCAATATCTGCTCTTAAAGTATGTAGAGGAACTGTTCCTTCGCTATATACTTCGCTTCTAGCTATATCTACACCATTTAAACGACCTGAAGCTAAGATTTTAATACCTTTAGCACCAGCCTTCATTGTGTTTCTTATTGCTCTTTTTTGAGCCATTCTGTAAGAACCACGATTTTCAATTTGTTTAGCGACATTATTAGCAACTAATTGTGCAACCATGTCTGGGTTTTTAATTTCAAATATTGAAACAACAATATTTTCACCTGTTAATTTACATAATTCTTTCTTTAATTTTTCAATTTCTTCTCCACCGTGTCCGATTACTACACCAGGTTTAGCAGTATAAATAACGATTTCAGTTTTCTTATTATCTCTTTGAATATTGATATTTGAAACAGATGCATCTTTAAGTCTTTTATCAAGATATTTTCTGATTTTTAAATCGTTCCCAAGATATTTAGAGAAATCTTTGTTATTTGAATACCATTTTGCTTGCCAATCCTTGATGATTCCAACTCTCATTCCATGTGGATTAACTTTTTGTCCCATAAATTAACCTCCTTTACTAGTTTCTTTCAGCCACAACGATAGTTATATGACTTGTTTTTTTATCGTGTCTATCAATATGTGATCTTGAACCAATTCTTCTTCTTTTCATTATTGGTCCATCATTTATGTAAGCTTCTTTAACATATAGATTATTTTTATCCATTTTGAAATTATTTTCAGCGTTAGCTACAGCTGACACTAAAACTTTCTTAGTTAAACGAGCTGACTTTTTATTTAAGTTATTTAAAATTGCCATTGCATCACTAACATCTTTACCACGAACTAGATTAACAACTAAACGTGCTTTTCTAGGAGCGATAAGGACTGTTCTAGCAGTTGCTTTTGCTTCCATTTTCTAATTCTCCCTTCTCTTAAGGTTCAAACTATTTCTTCTTATTTTCGCCATGACCACCATTTTTACGAGTTAATGCGAACTCACCTAATTTATGACCTACCATATCTTCAGTAACATAAACTGGAATATGTTCTTTACCATTATGAACTGCAAAAGTGTGTCCAATAAAATCAGGAAAAATAGTTGAACGACGTGACCATGTTTTAATTACTTCTTTTTTTCCACTTTTATTCATTTCTTGAACCTTTTTCATTAAGTGTTCATCTACAAAAGGTCCCTTTTTTAAACTTCTAGCCATTATAATTCATCCTTTCCTTATTTACTGTTACGACGAGTAACTATTAATTTATTTGAACTCTTCTTGTTCTTACGAGTTTTATATCCAAGAGCTGGTTTACCCCATGGAGTCATTGGTTGTTTACGTCCAACTGGAGCTCTACCTTCACCACCACCATGTGGATGGTCATTAGGGTTCATAACAGAACCACGAACTGTTGGTCTTATACCCATATGTCTTGTTCTACCTGCTTTTCCAAGTCTAACAAGTGAATAATCTTCATTACCAACTTCACCAATTGTTGCCATACAAGTACCTAATATTTTTCTTGTTTCGCCTGAAGATAATCTAACAAGTACATATCTTTCTTCACGACCAAGTATTTGAGCACTTTGTCCAGCACTTCTTGCGATTTGAGCACCTTTACCAGGTCTCATCTCTATATTGTGGATAACTGTACCAACAGGTATGTTCATGATTGGAAGTGCATTACCAACTTTTATATCAACATTTTCGCCTGATACAATTTTCATTCCTACTTTTAAACCTTTAGGAGCGATTATATATCTTTTTTCACCATCTGCATAGTTAATTAAAGCTATATTTGCGCTTCTATTTGGATCGTATTCTATTGAAGCAACTGTTCCTTCAATATCGTGTTTATTTCTTTTGAAATCTATTAAACGATATTTTTGTTTAGCTCCTCCACCTTGGTGTCTTACTGTAATTCTACCTTGGTTATTACGACCACTTTTTTTGTTTTTTGCTTTAAGTAAACTTTTTTCAGGAGCTGTTTTAGTTAGCTCTTCATTTACTAAAGTACTTTTCTTTCTTTGTCCAGGTGTAACTGGATTAAAATGTCTTATAGCCATATCTAAAACCTCCTATTATAATTCTATTTGACTACCTTCAGCAAGTGTTACAATTGCTTTTTTGTAACGACTAGTAGTCCCTGCATAACGTCCAACTCTTTTATATTTTGGTTTAACGTTAATTGTATTTACTCTTAATACTTTTACTCCAAATATTTTTTCAACAGCTTGTTTTATTTGGATTTTATTAGCATCGTTTTTAACTTTGAAAACGATTTTATTACCCTTTTCTGCTATTTTTGCACTTTTTTCAGTAATAACAGGGGCAATTATTACATCTCTATAATTTCCTATCATTATCTAAGTACCTCCTCAAGCATTTTAACTGCTTCTTCAGTAATAACTACATTATTATAGTTTAATACATCATAAGTGTTGATTTCATGAGATTCGATTACTTTAACATTACTTAAATTACGAGAAGCTAAAATTAAGTTATCAGTTAATTCTTTAACAACGATTAAAGTTTTTCCTGTTACTTTTAAATCTTCTAATAATTTGATGAAATCTTTTGTTTTATTGCTTGAAAGTTCAATATTTTCAACAACAACGATTCCATTTTCTCTAGCTTTATAAGTTAAAGCTGATTTTAAAGCTAATCTTCTTTCTTTTCTATTTTGTTTTTTTGTATAATTTCTTTCTGTTGTAGGTCCAAATACTACTCCACCACCAACAAAGTGAGGTGCACGGATAGATCCTTGACGAGCATTACCTGTTCCTTTTTGTCTCCATGGTTTTCTTCCACCACCAGAAACTTCACTTCTTGTTTTAACTTTGTGAGTTCCTTGTCTCATAGATGCTTGTTTTAAAACAACTGCATCATATATTGTTTGATTATTTGGTTCAATTCCAAATACTTCATCGCTTAGTTTAATGTCTTTAATCTTTTCACCTTTTACATTTAAAAGAGCTATTTTAGGCATATTTCTTCCTCCTTTCATCACAATAATTTTTTATATAATGTTTAATTTAATTATTCAGTTACTTCTTGTGATGATTCTTCTTTTACTTCTTCAGTTTCAGTAGTTTCTTCTACTTCTTCAATAGCTTTTGGTTCTTCAAATGAAACTAATTCTAAAGTTTCTTTGATTTTACCTTCATTTTTAATAGCTGATTTGATTATAACTAAAGACTTTTTAGGACCTGGAACATTACCTTTAACTAAGATAATATTGTTTTCTAAGTCAACCATAACAATTTCTAAGTTTTGAACTGTTACTGTATTTGCTCCCATATGTCCTGGTAATTTCTTACCTTTTAAAACACGCATTGGTCTCATTGTTCCTAGTGAACCAACACCTCTATGGTATTGTGAACCATGTCCCATAGGACCTCTGCTTTGATTAAAGCGTTTGATAACGCCTTGGTAACCTTTACCTTTGCTTACGCCAGTTACATCTACCATTTCACCTTCTGCAAAGATATCAACTTTAATTTCTTGACCTAAAGTATAGTTACTTGCGTCTACATTTCTGATTTCTTTTAAGAAGCGCTTAGGTGATGTATTTGATTTTCTAAGATGTCCCATCTCAGGTTTGTTACTTAATTTTTCTCTCTTTGTTTCGAATGCTAATTGAATTGCATCATAACCGTTAGTTTCAGTTGTTTTAATTTGTGAAACAATATTAGGTTCAACTGAGATAACAGTTACAGGAATTAATTTACCATTCTTAGCAAAAACTTGAGTCATTCCAACCTTGCGGCCTAAGATTCCTTTTCTCATTTCTTCCTCCTATAATTATTTAATATTTATTTCAACACCACTAGGTAAATCCAATCTAGTCATAGCCTCGATTGTGTCTTTACTAGGATTATTGATAACAATTAGTCTTTTATGTGTTCTCATTTCGAATTGTTCACGAGAATCTTTATACTTGTGAACAGCTCTTAAGATTGTAACTTTTTCAACTTTTGTTGGTAGTGGTACTGGTCCACTAACTTCTCCGCCAGTTCTTTTAATAGTTTCAACAATCTTACTTGCAGCTTGATCGATAGTTCTTGGATCATATGCTTTTAAATTAACTTGAATTCTATTAGACATATTGTATCCTCCTTTCGTCTATATCTTGTATAGGCATACTCCGTGTAAGTTACCTGACATTTGAGGTTTACCTTTGTTTTATAAAAACAACTTAACCTGGTGTGTCAGCAATCTCCCACATCTACGCAGTCACACATAGGACAATTATATCAACAATTTAAAATAAATGCAAGTATTTTGAAAAAAAAACTGATAAATTTGCTTAAAGCCCTTTATCAGTTAATATAAGTAATTATTTACATTCATTTTTTTCTGATAACAAATCTTCCAAAGATATAATGTTATATCCCTTCGATAATATATAATTAATTGAAACTTTAATCTCATCTATGTTATCTGAATCAATCGCAAATATTACACCATTGTTTAATTTATCCTTAATCCTCTTATATATATTATCTTTTATAATATCAGATTTAATAGTAACCATATCATAATCATTACACAATTTTAATGTATTATTATCTTTATCACTTGTAAAACAATATTTTGGTTCATTTGAGCCATTCATACTTATTAAATTATTATGATAAAGCATATTCTCATCACTATATTCTTCATTCTCACCTAAATAATAAATATTACTATTTTCTGATAAAAACTTTACTGTTATCATATTTTCTTCTAAATATTTTCCATCTATAAAATAGTTCACTTTTAAATTTTTATCATTTATATAATTTGTAAGGTTGCTATCTATATCTTTATTTACTATAAATATTAAGGATACTTTTTTTTCTTTATTATTACCACCAATTACATACTTATCTGTTAAATCTTTATCATTTGAAGTTTCTTTCATTACTATTAATTCTTCTTTAAATTCTCCTACATTTCTCATCTTACTATAACTTTTATCAACATCTATTTCACAACCATTAATCCCCATTATATATTCATCATTATTTATTACTGGATTTACATTTGATACTTTCTTATTACTTTCTTCCTTCTTAATAGCCCTCATTATCGGATCTGAATTTCTTGCTATCAGAGTTACCTTTTCAGTATAAAAAAAACTAAATCCAACAAGTAATAAAACTGCAGATATTTTAAATATTTTTTTAAGCATTATTATCACCTAATAAATTTTATGAAATAAAAAGAAAATGATTACTCATTTTCACCTCATTTTAAAACTTTGAATACTACTATTATTGTCATATTTTCTATAAAATGCACCCTCATATAATACATCTCCAGGTTCAAAACTACCATCAACATTAAGACCTACTGCCTCATAAACTTCTAGATTTGGATCAAGAGTTTCATAATCTATAAAATTCCCATCTGGATCACGTAAAAGTGCATAAGCAAATTTTGAATTTTTAAAACTATAATCTCCATTATGTATAGAATTTTTTAATTTATTTTGTAAAGTTTCCGCAGATTGTACTAATTTTTCTCTGTCATTTTCAGATCCTGTTTCAATATATTCATAATAAGCGCTCTTAACGTTACCATACTCATTTTCTAAAATTGAATTAAATACGTCTCTAAGAGAATCATTATTTTGGGTTGCCTGATCAAATTTTCCTATTTCTGCATCTGCCCAACATTCAATAATCTTGGCAGGTGCTGTATTCAAATTGTATCTTACTAATTGAGTTTTTGAAACTTCTTGAAGAAGCTCGCTTTTTCCATTATTTACACCTAATTCATATATTTTTTCAAATCCTGCTATTGCTCCTATACCTATACCTATAATTGAAGTACCAATAGCAATTTTTTTTATTCTTCTTTTAAGTTCTGGGCTAATTATAGTATTTTTAAATTTTTTCTTTTTTATTTGTTTACATGCTCTTTTTGTATTTTCATTTCTATGTTGTTCACTTCTTTCTTTTTTTAAGTTATCAGTACAATATTCATTTTCGAATCCATATTTTATTTCATCGCTTCTTTTCCAAACTGATTCTCTATCATCATTTTTTTTATGAAATTTATTTAGTGTATCACTTTTTAATTGCTCATTTTTCTGTTCATTATATTCTTTTATAGTTTTTTCAAATTCTTCATTACTCATTTATAGCTCCTCCTAATTTTCATTATAAGCCTTCATAATTTTATTATGAATTCCAGGTTCAACATAATCTATCGCATTCATAGTTACTTCAAGTGCTTTTTTATATTCACCCTTAAAAAACAATTTTTCAGCCATTATAAGTCCTTCATTTACTTTTTCTTTATAGCTTCTATATCTATTACCATAAACCATAGTTTCTTCAAGCATAACTATTGTTTTAAGCAAACTATTTGTTGTATTAAATACCTTAAATACTAAATCTCTTGCTGTATCAACTCTTATATTAAGTATTTCAATATTTATCGGTTTCTTATTAAGTTCTTTTTGAATTTCCTTAATCGCATCTGATGCATCTTGTAATTCTACAAAATAATTATCAGGAATAACTGGAATATTATAAAGTCTAATTCTATTTTTAGCCTTTTTAAGTAAGTTTTTAATATTATCTAATTGTTCTCTTGCCCTTACTTCATCTTCCTTCATACTTCCAATTGTTTTTAAATCATAATTTAATGATTCTTCTAGTTTTGAAACCTTAATAATAAGTACATCAAGTTCTTTTACCATTCTAGAATATGGAAAAGTATGATTCTTACTACAATCCATAAGATTATTATAACTATCTTTTATCTTTTTAACTTCAGTATTTATTATATGAAGTCTATTTACATCATCCTTTGATAAATCATATGTTTCTTTTAAAGAATCTAATTGACCTATTAAATTATTGATTATTTTATTTGTTCTAACTAATTTTACTTTAAACGATTTAACATTAGATTCAAATGTTTTCTTACATAATTTTTCATATTCAAAATCATTATATAGTGAATCATAATATGTAACTATTGTCTTAAGTTCAAACACAACGTCTTCTAGATTTAATACTTTTACTCTATCTAATATATCTTTTACTTTCTTTTCTGTTTCCTTAATATTATATTCAACATTTAAATAATCAAGTTGATATAAATCTCTTGTCATCTTAATATATAAGTTAGATATATCCGCAATTTTATTTGGAATAAGTTCGTTACACATAATAAGTATCGCAGGAACTTCTTTAACTACATATTCAATATGATCAATCATTTCTGTAATACCTTTTACTAAATAATTTATTTCATCATAATCTTTCTTTTCCATTACAATTTCAAATTCTTGAAATCTTTTTTCGATATTTTCAAATTGAAGCTCTATTTGATTATTTATTGGTTTATAATCTGCTTTATTTTTTTCATAATCTTGTTTTATTCCTCTATATTTATTTTTAAGCTTAACAATTTGATTTCTATTTTTTTCTTCACTTAATGTTATTTCTTTTATTTCAGATAACAATTTATTTGTCTTTTCTCTAAGTTTATATATCTTAAGTTCGATATCCGCAAGTAAAAGTCTTAACTCTTTATATTTTTTTCTAGATACTAAATCATCAGCTTCTAAAAGCATGTCTGTTATTTTTGGTATATAAATATTTCTAATATCATCAAATTTATGTTGCCAATTGTCGTATTTATATTTTAACTTATCATCTTTTACAAGTGCTTCAACTTTAGATAATTCATTAAGTATTGGGGCATTAATGATTAAGTTTTTTTCTTTTTCTAATTCACTAATAGCTTGTGTTAATTTCTTATTTTGTTTTGAATTTCTAAGCACAAAGATAATAATTAACAAAATAATAGTTACTATATAAATTGTAAAAATTATAAGCGTCTTATTCACAATACCACCTCTATTATTTACATTTTAACACAAAATAATGTATTTTAAAACTTATTTCTACGTTTTTTGCATTTTATTTATTAATATTATGTTTGACTATTATTTTTTTTGTGTTATAATATACGTGCAAACATTTTGTAGCACTTACTTGAAATATGTAATGCGTTATATACGAAAAGTATTATTAGTACCGTGCCCTTTTAAAAGCTACGCACGATGGAAAGTATTAAAATATAACACCCTATATATTGGCGAGCAAGATACCAAAGGTTTGAAATCTAGTAAAGGAGGAAAAGGAAAATGTCAAGATACACAGGACCTGCTAATAAGAAAAGTCGTAGAGTTGGTTTCTCAACACTTGAAAATGGTAAAGATTTAGCTAAAAGACCATATAAACCTGGTCAACATGGACAAGATAGAAAAGCAAAAGCTTCTAACTACTCTATCCAATTAAATGAAAAACAAAAAGTTAAATTCACTTATGGTTTAAACGAAAAACAATTCAGACTATTATTTAATAAAGCTGGTAAAATGCAAGGTATTCATGGTGAAAACTTCTTAAGACTTCTTGAAAGTAGATTAGATAACATAGTTTATAGAATGGGACTTTCTAGAACAAGAAGAGGTGCAAGACAAATCGTTAACCATGGACATATCTTAGTAAATGGTAAAAAAGTTGATATTCCTTCATATATGGTTAAACCTGGTGATGTAATTAGTGTTAAAGAATCATCAAAAGATCATAAAGCTATTAAAGAAGCTTTAGAAGCTATCAATAATACTGTTGAATTTGTTACTTTCGATAAGAATAAACTTGAAGGTACATATGTTAGATTACCAGAAAGAAGCGAACTTAGCTCAGATATAAACGAAGCATTAATCGTTGAATTCTATAGTAGATAATAAGAACCTAGAACTATCTAGGTTTTTTTGTTACATAAAAAATAGGACCTTTATAAGTCCTATTTTGCTTTTACTGATGAAATATAATTATTAACCTTAATTGCCCACATATTACTTGCTGCATACTTCTTATTCATTGCTTCTGGTGTTGTTAATCCATATGCATAATAATTGTCTGCAATATTATCAATAAATCCTTTTATACCTTCATCTAAACTTGGATATGATTTATATGAACCACCATCACAAGATGGAGAACCTTTCTGTCCACCAACATTATTACACCTTCTCATAAGTGAACTACAAGACCAATTACATCCTGTTTCTAAAAGCATAATACTAACTGCTAAATATGGATCTACACCTCTTTCTAAAGAATAAGATGCAAATATATCACCTTTACCAGCAATTGTTGACTTAAGAGATCTGTTTAATTTTTCAGTAAGTTCACTCATTGTCATACCATCATATACAATTACTCTTTTTGTAACATTATTTTCTTTACTTAATTCTGATATAGAATCAACAAATTCTTCTTTTGCTTCTTCTTCAATCATATTAACAGAAGAAAACATATTACTTAAAACTTCTTTATCAACATTCGATAAAAAACTTGAAAAAGCAAATAACGTAATCATTGAACATAAAAACACAGTTATAACTTTCTCATTAATTAATCGAAATTTTTCCACAACATTTCACCTCATTTGTAATTAGCGAAGCAAACTAATAATACCACAAAAAGGTATTAAAAGTCAAATTAACGTAACTTTAATACAAACATCATACATATTATTACTATAGTTGCGATTATCATTCCAAGTATTATATAATTTGTCATTTTTTTATCACTTTTAATGTCAGTTATAGTATTTTTTTCTTCTATTTCTATACTAGAATCTTTATCTATTAGATTAATTAAATTAATATATCCATTATTTATTTCATCTAAATCCGAGTTAGTACTTAAAAGAATAGTATAATCTTTATTATCCTTTTCCATAATATCAAGCATTTTGTTAATTTTATCGGTATCATTTGAATTGGATATCTTTATACATTTTATTGAATTACTGAATACTTCCATCCAATTTTCTAAACTTTCTTTTGAAGAATCAGTTCTTATATTATCAATATTTAATGAAAGTCCTATGTATTTTTCTGCCTCTTCTTCTCTAAAACCAAAATCTCTAACAAGCATTTTTCTAGAATAAACAATAATATCTGTCATTTGAGCAATATTACTTCCAAATAAAGTATTATTTTCTTCGTATTTAATATTGTCTACTGCTACCTCTATTTTATTAGAAGCAAGTGTAGAAATTGCTGTTACAATGTTTAAAAAATATTTCTTTTGTTCATCTAAAGTAGACCATTCAAATAAATCTAAAGACAAATTAGATGCATTTATAGTAATAAGTTCTATTTTATTTTCTTTTAAGTTTCTAACTATTTCGTTAACTATTTTTAAATTGGCTAGATCTGGATTTATAGCTGGAACATGAAATAAAATATTACCATTATATACTTTTCTTAAACTATCTATGTCACATTCTTTTTTATCAGTTCTAAGAAGTAATTCAGTGGTATTTGCCTTTAATTCTAATGATTTTTTTAATCTTTCTATTTGATTTCCTTGAAGAAGGTAACTTCCACTATAAGATATTCCAATATTATTTAAACTCATAATACAACTCCATTCTACTTTATACCTAATATTATAAACTATTTTTGTTAATTATAAAATACCTATTTATATTTTTAATAAAAAAATAGCGAATTATTCGCTATCAGTTTCTAATTTTTTTAATACTTCTCTACATACATTTGCTGCTTGTTTTTTAACATCTTTAGCTGTTTTTTCAAGTACTGGAGTACCTTTTTCTTTAGCATATTCAACTAATTCTTCAGTTTTCTTTTTTAGTTGTTCTACCTTTTTTTCAGCTATTTTTTTAACTTTTTCTTTATCAAGATCTTCTAATTCTTTTTTAATTTCATCTATTTTATTTTCTAAATTTTCTTTTACTTCCTCTGTATCTACTTCTTTTGCTTTATTAACTAATTCGTTAATTTTACATTTTAAATCTTCTCTTAATTCAGATCCTTTCTTTGGTGCGAATAAAAGCGCTAGTCCTGCTCCTAAACCTGCTCCCAAAATTAATTTTCCAGTTCCTTTTTTACTCATATTAATCATCCTCCTTATTTTCTTCTTTTTTTGATTTAAATATCTTACTAAAAAAGTTAACTATTAAATCAATAAATCTATCTCCTACTATAGAAAATCCATTACTGAATCTATCTATAACAGCAAATACACCATTTAACGATGATACCTTTTCATCAATACTATCAACAATCAACTTAACCTTGTCCATAGTCTTAATTAATCTATATGCAAGTATTATTAATAATATTATTAAAACTACTAGAAGTATATATATTACTATAGGTAAAAATTCATTTAGAAAATCCATTATTCATCGTCCTCCTCATCGTCTTCTGAACTATACATATTATCTATTAAATTAAATAAATCTTGTTCTTTTGTTTCGGATAGAATATTGTCTTCATCTACTAATGGTTTATTATTAGTATCATCTTTATTAGTATTATCCATATCATCACTAGTTGATACATCATTATATATTATTTTTACTTCGTCATCTTTATCTGCTTCTTGTTCATCTAGATTAAAAAAGATACTTTTATTTTCTTCATCTTCCTTATCATCTACTCTTTTCATTGCTCTTTTCATAACTGAATCATAATCTAACTTTTTTGTTATATTAAGATCATTCGCACTATCTAAAGCAACATCTTCTTTTTTATAGTTTTTATCAAGCACTCCATAAATAGGTGATATTATTGGAGTTGGCATAAATTTCTTATCATCTTTTGTTGTAGTTATTTTTTCTGTTGGATAAGTCCTTTTTTGATATGCTGTTGTTTCTCTTGATGATGTCTTATATGTACTTACTTTAACTTCCTTTTTTGGTTCTTCTTTTTGAACTTTTTCAAGTCTACTTACTGTTTTAGATGGCTTTTCATATATAGTATCATCTAAATCCATTGGAAAATTAAATGTACTTTCTGCTTTAAATAATTCTCTTTCTGTTACTTCTTCATTTTCTTTTTCTAATCTATTTTCTCTTTTTCTTACTATATCTTCTTTTACTGGTTCATATTTTCTTTTATTTTCTTTTTTTACTTCTTTATGAGTTTCTTCTTCGTATTCATCTTCAACGTCTTCTTCATCATAAAAGAAATTTTTAACTTTATCAAGTAATCCCATATTTATCCTCCTATTCATCCGTAGAAGTAATTTCATCTTGTTCTATTAAACTTTCTAAAGATGAATTATCTCCATTATAAGTGTCATATTCGTTAACCCAATCTAAAAAATTACCATCTGTTGTTTTCTTAGTTTCAAATATGTTATATGTTTCATTTTCTCCTAAATCATATTTACCACTACCTAGCATAGTTTCAATAGTATTTTTATTATATTTTATACTAGATAAAACATAAGCCATACTTGAAATTGAATCAACTAAATCATATTTAGATACATATGCTTCTACTTTTGCATAATTAAACATCATTTCAATATAATACTTACCTTTTACTTCATTTACTTCTAAATATCCTGTTTTTGAATTATAATCTAATTTTTTTGATATGTATGCATTTTTATCTATTTTGTAATTATTTTTTATTTTATGATAATAACTAACTATATCAACATATAAGTAATATATATTACCATTTGAATATAGTTCTTGATTAAAATCTTTAACATTTCTAGTAGAAATATAACTTGGCAAATAATATTGGTATCCAATTGCCTCTTTATTTGAATTTTTTATATTTTTATTTAATATAACATCAAGGTTTTTATCTATGTCACTATCACTTATATTTTGGATTGTGCATCCAATAGATGCAAATACACATATTAAAATTATAAATACTTTTTTTATGTTCATATCACACCTACTCTATCATGATTTATTATACCAAAAATTTAATTATTAATAAAGTTTTTTTTTAAATAATGACAAAAAAGTATCAAATGAAAAAGAAAAAAAATTAAGATGACTCTTAATTATGCTTTAATTCTACCATATTCTAGTTTTAATTTATCAGCAACTGTCACGATAAATTCACTGTTTGTTGGTTTTGCTTTATCATAATCTACACTATGACCAAATACTTCTTCCATAAGATCTAAGTTACCTCTATTCCAGCTTACTTCAATAGCGTGCCTAATTGCTCTTTCTACTCTTGAAACCGAAGTATCAAATCTACTTGCAATTTCTGGATATAATTCTTTTGTTATTCCACCTACTATATCAGGGTTATTATATAAAAGTAATATACCTTCTCTTATATATTGGTATCCTTTTATATGTGATGGAACTCCAAGTTCATGCAATATCTTTGTAACAGATATTTTTAAATCATAATCATAAGTTGTCATTGCTTTTTTATCTTCTGTTTGTGTTGCTTCTAATACTCTTTGTTCTAGATCTTTTAAATCAAATGGTTTAAGTAAGAAATACTTTATATTATAAGAAGATAACTTTTTAATAATCGCATCTGCATTAAATGAAGTTATTACTATTATATTAGCATTAATTTCTTCTTCTTTTAATTTATCTAATAAATATATTCCATCTTTATTTGGCATAATTAAATCAAGTAATACTAAATCAATTTCATTAGCATGATTCTTTATCATTCTAAAGCCTTCTTCACCATCATGAGCCTCATATAGTACTTCCATTTTACCACTATTTTTCGCATGTTCCCTTATCATGTGAATTAAACTTAAATTATCATCTACAACCAAAAGTCTTTGCGTTTTCATATTTTTTATTTTCCTCTCTATTTTTCGTACTTTTTCATTATACAACATATTTTTTTCAAATACCAGATATTTTATTGGCTTCTTTCATCTAATTTTGTCGTATTTTGTCGATTTTTGTCGCAGGATTAACTACAAATAAACTTTAACAAAAAAAATATCAGTTTTTTTCTGATATTTTCTTGTATTTTCTACTCGCAATATTATTTTTTATCTTGTTTATTATCTTTTTATTATCTTTTTTGTAGTTTTCAATCGCAGTTTCATATACTTTTAAAACTTTTAACGCGAAATATTCTGACGAAAAATCTTCTGATAGTAATCTAGATTGATTTGAAAGCCTATTATATAATTCTTTGTCTTCATATAATTTAGATATTGAATTAATATATTTTTCATCATCTGTGAATACAAATCCATTAAAGTCTTCAATAACACTATTTACAAAACTATCATCCTTAACTGCTACTATAGGAAGTGATGAAGATATAGCTTCAACAACCGTTAATCCTTGTGTTTCTGATTTAGATGCAGTTACAAACACATTACCCAATTGATAGTATATTGGAATATCACTTAATGGAACTTTTCCTGTAAAAATAACACTATCTGATACACCAAGACTTTTTGCTTCATCTTTTAATTTATCTATATCTGGCCCATCACCAACAATTAAAAGCTTCATATTTGAATATTTCTTAACAAGCTCTTTATGATTATTTATAATTCTATCTACACTTTTTTCTTTTGCAAGTCTAGAAACGGTCATTACAACAAAATCCTTTTTCTTTATACCTAATTTTTTCTTTAAACTATTAATATCTTTTTGATTAAAGTTTTCTTTATAAAACTTACTTGTTTCAATTCCTGTTTGTATAATATGTATATTCTTAGTAAATTTATATTTATCTTTAAAAAGATTATATATTTTATTAGATGGTACAATTAACTCTGTTACTGTTTTATCTTCAAAAAATACCACTAAATACTTTAATAGTTTCTTGCATATATCATCTAATATCTTTTTATTTTTTGTTATGTAATGTGTATAATCTTCCCAATTTGTATGATACGTATGAACAAGAGGAATTGATAATTGTTCAGATACAACTCTTGCAAATATTCCTACAGTAAACTCAACATTTGAGTGTATTACATCTAAATTCATTTTTTTAATCATATTAACTGCTTTTATAGGATAAACACTAGTCATTTTATAATCATAACAATTTGCAAGATTTACAGATGGTAATCTTAATATATGTCCATTATTTTCTAAAACATAATCCTTCTTATTATCACTAACTGTTATTATAAATACTTCATGTCCAAGTTTAGTAAGAGCATGTTCAAGCATTAATATACTAGTTGATACTCCATTTACTAAAGGAGGATATGATTCTGTAAATATTCCTACTCTCATTTTACTTCTTCCTCTTTTCCTTTTTTTACAAATGCTATTGAAATAGCGCCTAATATCATTGGTAAATAATATGTTGAAAGTCTCCATAAAATCATACACGCACTTATAATTGATGCATCTGAGAAACTTCTAAAAAACTCTAAGAATGCATATTCTAGTCCACCTGTACCACCTGGTATTGGTACAAATGATCCAACAAAACAAGTATAACTTGCGCAAACAATAGAATCAAGTGCACTTACAGTATTAAACTTTCCTATACTATAAAAAATAAATAAAGGTATTAAATAGTACATAGTAAGACCCATTACATTATAAAATGTTGACTTTATAAGTATAAATTTATTTTCTTTAAAATATATACTACTATTATAAAATTCATCAATTTTTTTTGTTGCTTCTTCTTTTAGGTGTTCTCTATTTTTAATAAACTTAAATCCGAATATAAAATTAAATATTTTATTAAATACTTTTGTATTAAGGTTTTTCGCTCTTCCTAATGAAAATAATAAAATAAGTACAATAATATTAACTATATATCCAATTAAAACAATATTCTTAAGTAAACTAGTTGATGGAATTATATGAAGAAAACTATTTGTTATAACTGCAAATGTTCCCATTATAATAAGTGCAAGTTGATATGTAAAAAAATTCTGTAAAAGAGCATTGCCTGAATCAGTAACTTTAATACCTTGCTTTTTTAATAAATATATTTGAAATGGCTGTCCACCTGATGAAAAAGGAGTAATTGCATTAAAAAATTGTGCCGAACACATAAGAATAAATGTATCTTTTATTTTATAATCTTTTTTTATAGATTTTAAATATAAATGAAGTGATAATGATTGAAAAAATACATAAAGTCCCATAAGTATAAATGCAACAAATAAAAATTTTATATCTATATTTGTAAGAGCACTCATTATATCTTTAAAATCATCTTTCATGATTAAATACATTATAAGTACTGAAATTAATATTAATATTATTATATTAGTTTTATATTTTTTCATATTATTCTCCTATATTTTCAAATCCAGGCATATCTTTTCCAGATAAAAATTCTAAAGATGCACCTCCACCTGTTGAAATATGATAAAAAGAATTTTTATACCCAAACTTTATAGCGGCTGATGCAGAATCCCCACCACCTATTATAACTTTTGCACTACTATTTTTTAGTGACTTTAATACTTCCTTTGTACCATATGAAAAGTTATCATATTCAAATGCACCTGCTGGACCATTTAAAAATACTGTCTTAGTTAGTTTTAAAATATTATCTATATTTTCTATTGTTTTAGGTCCTATATCAAATGCTATATCATCATTACCAATTTCATTAATATTTTTTAAAACTTTATCATAACTATCTATCTTATCAGATACATATACATCTACAGGTAAAATTATTTTATCAGAATATTTATCTAGCAAATTCTTTGAATATTCAATGTTTTCTTCATCAATAAGTGATTTACCAACATTTATTCCCCCTGCTTTTAAAAATGTAAATGCCATTGCACCTACTATTATAATATTATCTACTTTTTCTATTAAATTAGATATAATACCAATTTTATCAGATACTTTTGCACCACCCAATATAATACAAAAAGGTTTTTCTGGATTATTTAATAAAATACTTAATTTATTAATTTCTTCTTCTACTAAAAATCCAACTGCGCTCTCTAAATATTTTGAAACACCGGTAGTAGATGCTGCTCTTCTATGTGATACTCCAAATGCATCATTGATGTAAACATCTGCAAGTGACGCATAGAATTTTGAAAGTTCTTCATCATTATTGCTTTCCTTTTTACCATCTAAATCAAAATATCTTACATTTTCAAGCATTACAATTTTATTATTTTGAACTGCATTTTTAATATTTTCATCATATGTACAAAAATATATTTTTTCACCTAATAAATCTGATAATCTATCACAAACTATTTTTAAAGAATTTTTCTTTTTATCTTCTTCATTTTTTATTCTTCCTAAATGAGACATTATTATTACATGTTTTGCATGTTTTAATGCATACTTAATTGTTTCTAAACTTTTAACTATCCTATTATCATCTTCTATATTACCATCTTTTATTGGTACATTTAAATCACATCTAATTAATACTGTTTTATTATTAATATCTATATCTTTTATTGTTTTCATTTTCTACCCTCTTATAAGAATTATAACACACATATATAGAAAAAAAAAGAACCATATAGATTCTTTTAATTAACTGTTATTCTACATACTCCAGTTTTACCATTTGAAGATTTAACTGTTATTACTGCTGTACCTTTAGATTTTGCAGTTACAAATCCACTTGATGTTACACTAGCAACATTTGAATTTGATGAGGAATATGTTACTGATTTGTTTGTTGCATTACCTGGGAAAACTGAAACACTTAATTGTGCTGTTTGTGATACAGTCATTGTTTTTGCATTTGGAGTAACTACAACACTTGTTACAGAAACTGTTGTATCTGGTTTTTGAATAGGATTACCACAAGTTCTTACAGTGAATTGTTTAGATGCATTTGCTCTATTACCTGAACTATCTATTACTGTGTAATATAAGTTATAAACACCTGGTGTATTAATTATTCCTGTATCTCCTGTTATACTTACTCTTGATGTTATATTACCATCTACATTATCTCTTGCAACATATCCATAAGGACCATTAGCACTTATATTAACACTATTTCCTGTACATATATTTTGATATGCATCACTTATATTAAATGTCATTATAGGAGCTATTGTATCTCTGTAATAATTATTGTTATCATTATTAGTATTATTGTTTGTATTATTATCCGTATTATTATTTGAATCATTATTTGTATTATTATCAGTTGGTGTATCTTTATTATCTTCTTTAGGCTCTTCTTCCTTTTTTTCAACAATAACTTTTCTCTCTACTGTTGCCTTATTACCAGCTTTATCTGAAACAGTATATTTAATTACATATTCTCCCTCTTTTTTAGTGTCTACTTTACCAGTTATTTTTATTTTCTTAGTGATATCACCATCTACATTATCAGTAGCAACTGCACCAGGTTCTTTATATGTATCTCCTACTTTTATTGTAATAGTTTTGTCTCCGAAAAGTTCAATTACTGGTTTTTCAGTATCATTTTGAGTTTGAGTTTCTTCTGTATTCTTTTTCTTACTATCAGGTTTTGTACCATATCCCTTTGTGGTATAAACTTTTTTACAAGTTATATATGCTTTGTATGTAATATTACTACTTACCCTTTTATTAGTTTTATCTTCTTTTTTATCATCCTCACTTGATGATTCTGTACTAGTTTGATTAGAATCTGTTGTATCATTAGTACTTGCAATATCATTATTTTCACTACTATCTGATACATTTGATGTACTTTCTTCGAGGTCTAAAGTACTATCTTTTAATGCCTCAGCAATAACATATCCATTACAATCTGAGGCTCTTTTATTTATAACTAATTTTTGTTTTAAAATATCAGCTATATTTATTTCTCTCCATTCATACTCATATAATTTAATTTTTTCTTTTAATAAATAGTTTGGTGCTGCATATTCTAATTGTTTTTCAAATTTAGCATAATCTTTTTTCAAATTACCTCTGTGAACAATAACACCTATAATTATTCCAGCAATTAATAAAATAAGTACTACAAACGTTATTATTTTACCTTTTGTTAGCCATTTCGTCTCTTCCATACATATCCTCCTATTTCATATATTTTATTATAACATATTAAGAAAAAATAAGTAAACATTTTTACTTATTTTAATACTCACTATAATTTGCAGTCATATATTTTTTACCACATTTAATATATGCATTATAAACAAGAACATATTTATCACTAGAAAAATCTTCCTCATTTGTTATTATTACATAACCATCACATTTATCTTTCAAATCACTATATACTAAATTTGAACTTGATAATGTTTTTAAAGTAATTTTTTTCTCTTCACCTTCATCTATGTCTAAATTTTTAATTACATAATAGTTTTGAGCACCAGTTACAAGTTCCTTTTCAAAATCTTTATATTTATTAACATTTGTACTTTTTTCAAGATTGATAGTAAAAACAATAGCAAGAACAACAATTAATATTAATGCTGCAAGTATTGCCATACCTCTTGTAATAACGCCTTTATTATTCATTATCTTCACTCTCTTCTTTACCGTTATCAGTATTATTATCATTTTCATCTGTTACTGGATTCATAACTATTGTTTCTTCTTTTTCATAACCATATGAAAAATCTTGTAATTCAGATGTATTTGGAACACCTACTTCATCAACATCTAATATACTTGCTTCAGGTTCCTTATTTTTATCTTTTTTACTTTTAGATATAATTGCTATAATTGCTATAATTACTATTACTATTATTAAAACGATTATTGCTATACCTATCATTATCTTATTATCCAACATCTATACATCACCTATAATAATATTACAACATTTTCATTTTTTTAGCAATAATTTATTATTCTTGACAACATTATTTACGCTTTTTCATTTATATTAATTATTATCATCAAATTCACTGAGTAATATGTTTATTTATGCAAAATAAAAACTTACGAACTTTAATTAGTCCATAAGTTGATTTCAAATGGAGCAGGTGAGGAGAATCGAACTCCCGTAGTCAGCTTGGAAGGCTGAGGTTCTACCATTAAACTACACCTGCATCAAAAATAAGTACTATTTAAGTATACTTATTTTTTTATTAGTTGTCAATACCTTTTTTATTTTTTATTCATTATTTGGTTTATATTTTCTTTGCTTTTCATTTTTCTTTGAAAAAGGATTTATTTTTGAAAATTTCTCTTTTTCTTTAACAAGCATAGAAAGTTCATCAAGTTTACACTTAATTACTATTCTGATTCTTTCATCTGAAATACTTGAAAAATTAAAATTCTTTGCCTCTTGATATCTCAAATACTTTTTTGGATTTTCATTAATATAAGTAAGTTCCTTTTCTAAACTTTCTTTTTTTTGTTTTAAACTAAAAATCTCTGACTTTGATAAAATTGAAGACACAGTTATTTGTTTTTGAATATTTCTTATTTCTTGACAAATTTTACCTTTTTGAGTTTTTAATACTTCAAAATCACTATTTTCTCTTTTTACAACTGGTACATCTATAGAACCATTCATTTTATCTTCGGGTATATTATTAAATATTAAATAAAAGATTTCATTTTGTAATTTTTGAATTCTATCATTCAACTCTTTTATATTTTCTTCTAAATATTGATTAAATATACTCTCATCTTTTAAATTTAATTCATTTTCTTTCATATAATTCACTCCAATCTATATTTATTATAATATATTCATTTAATTAAACAATATTATTTTTCATCATTTTTTATTAACGAAAGTGCAACTTTTCCTTTATCCAAAAATACTTCATCAACATAACAAGTTACAATATCTCCAACACTTAACACTTCTGATGGATGTTTTATATACCTATCTGTAATCTTTGAAATATGAACAAGCCCATCATTTTTAATTCCAATATCAATAAATGCACCAAAATCAACTACGTTTCTAACTGTACCTTCTAGTTCCATTCCTTTTTTTAAATCTTCTATATGAAGAACATCACTTTTTAAAATAGGTTTATCAAAATCATCTCTTGGATCTCTATTAGGTTTCTTAAGTGAATTTATAATATCCTCAAGTGTATAAATATCTATATCAAGTTTTTTAGAATAATCATCTATATTAATATTATCTAATTTACTTATAAGTTCTTCCGTTCCAAGACTATCATAATTCATACCAATACTTTCAAGAAGTTTAGTTGTTTTATTATAACTTTCAGGATGAATACTTGTTTTATCAAGTGGATTAGATCCATCTAATACTCTCATAAATCCTATTGATTGTTCATATGCTTTAGCACTTAATATCTTATTATCTATAAGTTCATTTCTAGAATTAAATCTACCATGTTTGTTTCTAAAATCTATAATTTTTTCAATAGATTTTTTAGTTAAACCAGATATATATTTAAGTATTGATGCACTTGCTGTATTTATGTTAACACCAACATTATTAACTGATTTACTAACAACAAAGTCAAGTGCTTCATTTAGATTCTTTTCTTTTACATCATGTTGATATTGTCCAACACCTATTGATTTAGAATCAATTTTAACAAGTTCACTAAGTGGATCTTGAAGTCTTCTTGCAATCGATATTGCACTTCTTTCTTCAACATGTAAATTAGGAAATTCTTCTATTGCAAGTTTACTTGCTGAATATACGCTCGCTCCAGCCTCATTAACTATAATATAGCTTACACTTCTTTTTGCATCTTTTATAACATTTGCGATAAATGTTTCACTTTCTCTTGATGCAGTACCATTGCCAATTGCTATTATATCAATATTATATTTATCTATTAAATCAAGTACAATTTTTTTGCTGCCTTCAAAATCATTTTTAGGTTCATGAGGATATATTACTTTTATATCAAGCATTTGACCAGTATAATCTATAACAGCTAATTTACAACCTGTTCTATATGCCGGATCTAAACCTAATATCATTTTATCCTTCATTGGAGGTGTAAGTAAATAATTTTCTAAGTTTTTAGCAAATACTTCTATTGCTCCTTCTTCACTTTTTTCAGTAAGTTCACTTCTAATTTCTCTTTCAACACTTGGTCCAATTAATCTTTTATATGAATCAACTATTGCATCTTTTACATATACTGCACATTCTGAATTCTCATCTTTTATAAGTTTTTTCTCTAAATAATTATAAATATATTCTTTATTATATTCTAGTGAAACACTTAATACCCCCTCTTTTTCTCCTCTATTTATAGCAAGTACTCTATGTGGTTTTATATACTTAACGTCTTCAGAATAATCATAATACATTTCATAAACTTTTTTCTCATCAACAGCGTTTTTCTTTTTCTTAGTAACTATTTTAGAGTTATTATATATATCATTTCTTATCCATTTTCTATAATAAGCATTATCACTTATATACTCTGCGATTATGTATTTAGCACCCTCAAGAGCATCTTCTTTAGTTTTAACATTATCATTTAAGAATTTATCCACAGCATAAAGTTCTTTTGGAAAGCTTAATATAATTTTTGCTAAACCTTCAAGACCATTTTTAATTGCCTCTGTTGCTTTTGTTTTTTTCTTTTCTTTATATGGTCTATATAAATCCTCTACTTCTACTAATTTTGAAGCATTCATTACCTCTGTTTTTATTTTATCTGTTAATAAACCTTTTTCATCTATTAATCTAATAACATCTTCTTTTCTTTTTAGTAAATTAACTTGATATTCATAAACTTCACTAATTGATCTTATTTGTTCTTCATCTAGATTACCAGTTACTTCTTTTCTATACCTTGCGATAAATGGTATTGTATTACCATCTTCTAACATTTTTAATGTACTTTTTACTTGTTCTATTCTAATATTTAGTTCAAGCGCAATTTGTTTAATTATATCTTCATTCATTTTTTACATCCTCTTTATTTACAATATTTTTTATTCAACATATAAATTATACCATAACAATTATTTATATAAAAAGAAAAAAATGCCAGTTTATATTTTTTGCTTAGCATTTTAAATTGTTTTAATAGTTTCATCTTCTAATAAATTATATTTTTTTATAAAATAATCAATACTATCACCTAAGATTGTCTCTCCTAAATTTAAAACTCTTCCTTCATCTTTATATAACTCTAACAAATTATCTTTATTATTTGTTTCAATTAAATATCTACCTATTATATGGAAGAAATCATATGCATTATACTCTTTTGTTTTTATATTTTTATTTTCAAACGATATATCATTCATATTTGGAAGTACAGCACCTATATATTTTTTTATTTGATTTATAAATATACCATTATTTATATTATTTTGTACTTCACCAGAAAAATTAGCAGCAAATGATTCATCAAGCCATACTATTCTTTTATTATTTTTATAATTTGAATAAACATACTTAAGAAATAACAAATGACAAGTTTCATGTGCAGGTGTAAAGAATTTTTTATTAATATCACCTTCTGGAAATAATATTTGATTTTCTCCCCCATAAAAACAACCAGATGCCCATATTGGTGGATTTGCATTTTTGTCTATTTCATGAATCCTATTAATAAATTCTTCTCTATTATCAAAAAACGATACACTAATAACATTATCATAAGATTCTTCACCAAAATATTTTAAGTTTTCAATTAATTTTTTAGTTGAATATTCAAAAATTTTTTCAATTTCTTTTTGATATTTTTCGTCATATAAAAATTCATAATAATCATTTTTCATTTTTTTATATTTCTTCATAGCAAAACTCCTATATTAAACTTCCAATATTCTTTATAAGATTATACCATACAAATATTATTTTTTCACACCAAGTGTTACAGATGAACTACCTAGTTTACTATTAATATTATCAACTAGTTTCTGTAATTGTTCTTCTTTATAACTATCGTTATTTTTATCAAACATAGATAACTGCACACTATTCGTACTTGTAAAATCAGTTGCTCTAAGTCCTATTAATCTTACTGGCTCTTTGTCCCAAAACTCATTAAATAATTCTTTTGCTTTCTCATATATATCATTTGTTAAACAAAATGAATTTGTATACTTTTTTTGATGATTTACTGTTTTAAATTCATAATTTCTGATAGTTACCATTAATGTAGAAGCATATACTTCTTTTTTTCTAAGTGAATATGAAATATCTTTTGCAAAAGTATAAAGATATGAATAAAGTTCATCAATATTATCTGAATCATCTATAAGAGTTCTAGAATACCCTATTCCTTTTCTTTCTTCATAAAGATTTTCAACTTTACTATCATCGATACCATTTGCGTATTCATAAAGCATCTTACCAATTCCTTTTAAATTACGAACAATCATATTATAATCTGCACATGCAAGGTCTTTAATAGTATTTATATTAAGTTCTCTTAATTTTTTACATGATGATTTACCAGCCATAAATAACTCCGATATATCTAAATTCCATACCTTGTCTTTAAATTCATATTCATATAATGTATGAACTTTATTAGGTTTTTCAAAATCTGATGCCATTTTAGCACATAATTTATTATTACCTATACCAACATTAACAGTAAAACCAAATCTTTTATATATTTCATCTTTTAACTTATAAGCAAACTTTACTTCATCACCATATATTCTTTTCATAGATGTATATTCTATAAAACATTCATCTATTGAATATTGTTGAAATTCTGGAAATAATTTTTTTAAAAAATCCATCATTGCCTTTGACTTTTTATAATAATAATTATGATCAGGTTTTACAACTATTAAATCTTTATATTTTTTTCTTGCTTCATACAAATTAATTGGCGCTTTTATCCCTAGTTTTTTTGCTGGAATACTTGCAGCCACTATTATTCCATGTCTTTTTTTGGGATCTCCCGCAACAACAGCAACTTCATTTCTAATATCTTTTTTATATCCTTCTTCTAGAAGTTTAACTGCAGACCAAGATAAAAAAGCACTATTAACATCTATATGTAAAACTATTCTTTCCATAATCTCTTCTCCATGTTTATTATATCAAACGTTTGTTTTATACTCAATAGGCAAATGCTCATTCAAATATAAATATTATACATAATATAAAAAATGAAAGGATGATAAAAATGAATGAAAATAAAGAATTATATAGCATAGTTTCTCCAAGTGAAGCACTAAATAGAGGTAATCTTTTTGATTATTATTTCTGGCCTTACAAATATGTTGCAAATATTAAGCCAATGAATGAAAGAGATGAGTTAATGCAAAAAATTCAAATGTATGCTTTCGCAGCTCATGAACTTAATTTATATTTAGACATATATCCAAATGATGCACAGGCTATTGGACTTTATAATCAATATTCAGAAATAAGTAATAAATACTTAAAAGAATATGAAAAAAGATTCGGTAATATTATTTTGGATTCAAATGAAAATTCTCCTTGGTCTTGGATAAATAGTCCATGGCCATGGGAAAGACAGTAGGAGGTTCTTATGTGGAAATATGAAAAAAAATTACAGTTTCCTGTAAATATAAAAAATAAAAATGTTGAGATGGCTAAATATATAATCACACAAAATGGTGGTTACGCTGGTGAACTTGGTGCAACTCTTAGATATTTAAATCAAAGATATACAATGCCAGATGATAAAGGTAAAGCTATTCTTTCTGATATAGCAACTGAAGAAATGGCACATCTTGAAATAATAAGTGCGATGGTATATCAACTTTTAGATGGTGCGACTCCTGAAGAGTTAAAAAAAGCAGGTCTTGGAAGTCAGTATACTGAACACAAAAATGCTGTTTTCCCACAAAATGCTAACGGAATACCTTTTACTGCCGCATATTTTGCTGTAACTGGTGATCCTTTAACAGATCTTGCTGAAGATATGGCTGCTGAACAAAAGGCAAGAACAGTATATGAAAATCTAATGGATTTAACTGATGATGAAGATATTTTAGCACCTCTTTCATTCTTAAGAGAAAGAGAAGTTGTCCATTATGAAAGATTTAAAGCACTATATGAAGAATATGCTAAAAAAAGGCTTGGGGACAAAAGTTATTTAATATAAAAAAAATCTATATTGATGTTTGATATTTTAAATTAACATCATATAGAATTTTTTTTATTTTTCTTTTTTTATTGCCATATTAAAATGTTCTCTAACTTTTTGTTCAAGTTCATCTCTTAATTTATCATTTTCTTTTAATAATGCTTTAACAGTTTCTTTACCTTGACCTAACTTTTCTCCATTATATGAGTACCAAGCACCACTTTTATCAATGATACCTGCTTCAACACCTAAATCAATTATTTCAGAAACTCTACTTACACCTTCACCATACATAATTTCAACAACAGCTGTTTTAAATGGTGGCGCAACTTTATTTTTTACAATTTTAACTGTAGTTTTATTACCAATAACACTATCACCTTGTTTTATTTGTTCACTACGTCTTACATCCATTCTAATTGTTGAATAGAATTTTAATGCTCTTCCTCCTGGTGTAGTTTCAGGATTACCAAACATAACACCAACTTTTTCTCTTAATTGGTTAATAAAAATTGCAATTGTATTTGTTTTATTAATTGTTCCAGATAATTTTCTAAGAGCTTGACTCATTAATCTTGCTTGAAGACCAACATGTGAATCACCCATTTCACCTTCTATTTCAGCCTGTGGTACAAGTGCTGCAACTGAATCTATTACAACAATATTTATTGCTTCACTTCTAACTAATGCCTCACAAATTTCAAGTGCTTGCTCACCTGTATCTGGCTGAGAAAGTAATAACTCGTTTATATTTACTCCTAAATTTTTAGCATATACTGGATCTAGTGCATGTTCAGCATCTATAAAAGCTGCTCTTCCACCTGCTTTTTGAATTTCTGCTATTGCATGAAGTGCAAATGTAGTTTTACCAGATGATTCTGGTCCGTATATTTCAATAATTCTTCCCTTAGGATATCCTCCAACACCTAAAGCTAAATCAAGTGTTAGTGATCCACTTGGTGATACTGCTATTTCATTATGAGTATCATCACCAAGTTTCATTATTGCCCCTTTACCAAATTGCTTTTCTATATCTAAAAGAACTTGCGATAATATCTTGTCCTTATCTGTTTCATTTGTTTTTGCCATCTATTTTTCCTCCTTGTAGCTTAATATATTTATATTATAACGCAACTTAAAAACAAAATCAAGTATTTTTTCAAACGTTTGTTCTATTTTTACTTTTTAATAAAATTTTTCTTTTTAACTATTCATAATTTTAATATTTATTTCCTGTATAATTGCCTCCTCTCACTTGTATAAAATAACCCTTTCATATGTTATATTCTCTCTTTATAAGTAAAATTCCCCTAGAATTTAAAAAAAATATGATTTTTCATCATATTTTAATCTTGTTTCTTAAATAAATATTTTTTATAAGCTTCATAATATTCAACACCAGATATTAATGATAATATTGTACCAGCAATTAAAAAGAAATCATCAACAGCAATATTTATTAAACCAAATGGTAAATTGCCAAAAAGCTTAAGTGTTAAACCTATCATTAAAAATGCAGTTTTAAATTTTCCTGTATATCCTGCTGGAACTACTTCACCATTTGTATTTGCAAAAAGTCTAATAGTATTAACTATCATATCTCTCATTACAACTATTACAGGAATAATTGGATGTATATAACCATATGCTGATAAAATTATAAGTAAACTATTTACTGATAACTTATCCGCAATTGGATCCATTAGCTTTCCATAATCACTAACATTATTATATTTCCTTGCTAAATGGCCATCTAAGAAATCTGTTATAGAAGAAAGTATAAATAGAACTCCAACTATAATCATTCTTGTATCCATTATTAATGTATTATTAACAAGAAATTTTTTAAAACTTACATTTATCATATCAAATGGAAATACCAATATAATAATTATTATAATTGACATAACTAATCTTGAATTAGTAAGTCTATTAGGCAAATTTTTATTTTTCATAACTACCCCTCTACTCATTATCACTTATTTTAATATTATCGCTTGAATTACTATTTTTGCTATTATTATAAGCTGTAACACCTACAAATACTGCGATTAATACAACTAATATTATAATTAGTATAAGTGGTAATTTACTCTTTTCTTTTTCTTCTTTTGTATATGGAGATGCAATCTTATCTTCTTTTTCTTTTGCTTTACTTGCTTTTTCTATATCATCTATAGGTATCTTAGAAGTAGATTCAAATACATATTCATTAAATTCATCTATTATTTGTTCAGAATTAAGTCCTAAGTATTTAGCATAGTCTGTTATCATACATTTAAGTAAGAATATATCTTTAAATGTTTTATAATTTCCAGATTCTATTGCTTCAAGTTGAGAAACTTTATAATTTAAATCCTCCGCGGCCTCCTCTATAGACACCCCATTTTGTTCTCTTGATTCTTTTAGAACTTCTCCTATTTCTTTCAAACATTTCACTCCTTACAATTTAAAAAAATAATAATTTTAATAAGCCATGTTCTGTACCTATCACTAGGTGGTAAACATTTATCTATGATTAACTCATCCTGTGCTTAGTTCTTTTTTCCTTGCACAGGTTCCCCTACCATATTTTGGGTTTCTCGCTTGCGGAGTTTACCAATCGTTTCACTTTTTCCTTTCGGAAAAATATCGTCACTGCGGCACTTTATGATTACTAAATCCATAGAAAGCCTTAGGATTATTCATCGTCGTTAGCATAAACTACTATAGGTTATTTTTTCCCTATACACAAACACTACTCTCATCACAGAAGAGTGCGAGCATGGACTTTCCTCTACATATAAATGCAGCGTTTACCTAAAAATTATTATTCATTACCACTATTTCTTCCATAAATTATTTTTTCTAATTCGGAAATTCTACGAAGTAAGTCAACATTAGTCACTTGTCTTTCGCTATTTTTTACAATATCCATATTGGCTTTGGCATTTCTAAGTTTTTGCTTAAGTTCAAGAATTTGATTATTCAAAGCATCGATTTGTCTATCTTTTTCTCTAATCATACTGTTATATGCATTATAATCACTTATAACCATATCAAGTACTTTATCAACTTCTTGAGGTCTATATCCTCTAGCATCAACTTTAAAATCCCAATTATAAAGCATATCTGGATTTAACAAAATTTCCTTTGACACTTTTGCCTCACCTCTTTTAAGTAATTATCACAGAAAAAGGTCTATTTGTCAATAGACATATATTTACTTTATTTGTTTACAAACACATTAACATTAAATCTAATTTACTATCTTCTACATCCTCAATCATATTATCAATTACATATATAAGATATAAATTATTCATTTTGTTTTTCTCCTTTATTATTAAGTTATCACAAAACTAAATTAGTTTCATTACAATCGACAAACAAAGATAATTATAGATATAATTAGATTATAGAATTCAAATTTTTTAAAAGAAAATATATCAAATTTTTTCAATATATAGTATAATTAATATGGTGGTTATAATGAATTACCCAAATAAAAAGAAAATTATTAATGAAAATTATATATATTATGGAAAAAGAGGTATGAACTTAGAAGATGATATTAATTCATCAAATAAATATTATCTTGATAATGATATAGCGGTTATATATAAAAAACCTACTCCAATAAAAGTGGTTAAAGTAGATTATAATAAAAGAATTAATACAAAAATAACAGAAGCTTATTACGAAATACCTTCTACTACTGACTATAATGGTATATATAAAGGAAAATATATAGACTTTGAAGCAAAAGAAACAAAATCTAAGACATCTTTTTCATTAAATAATATTCATAAACACCAAATTGATCATTTAATTAAAGTTAAGAATCATGGTGGAATATCTTTTTTAATAATCAGATTTACAACTATAAATAAAACTTTTTTATTAGAAACTCAAAAATTAGAAGAATTCCTATATAATAATGAAAGAAAATCAATACCTCTTTCATATATTAATGATAATGGTTACTTGATTAATGAAAATTATAACCCAAGATTAGAATATATAAAAATAGTAGATGAGATAATGATTTAAAATACATTATGTCTATATATTTTGTTTTCCATATATAAACATAATTTATGATAAATAAAAAAAGATAAAGGTGGCTGATAAAATGATGAAAAAAACAAACAAAAAAACAAGTACAAAGAAAACTAAATCAAATGATACTGTAGTTAAACAAAAGAAAAAGAAAAAAGTTAAAAAAATATTAAAATTATTACTTAATATATTCTTACTTTTATTGCTTATTGGATTAATTGGTGGAATAGTATTTGCGGTATACATAGTTGTAAAAGCTCCAAATTTTGATCCAAAAAACTTATATAGTACAGAATCATCTATAGTATATGATAAAAACGGAAAACAAATTACTAAACTTGGTGTTGAAAAAAGAAAAAACGTTAATTATGACGATTTACCACAAGTTTTAGTTGATGCGATTATCGCAACAGAGGATTCAAGATTTATGCAACATAATGGTTTTGATTTACCTCGTTTCTTAAAAGCATCCGCAGGACAAGTAGTAAATAAAATAACAGGTCATGGTAATGCTGGTGGTGGATCAACACTTACAATGCAAGTTTCAAAAAATAACTATACATCTGTTGAATCATCCGGTTTTGAAGGAATAGTTAGAAAATTTACAGATATATATATTTCAATATTCAAACTTGAAAAAAATTATTCAAAGGAAGAAATAATGGAATTTTATGTAAATATACCATATCTTGGAAATAACTCATATGGTGTTGAACAAGCATGTCAAAGTTATTTTGGAAAATCTGTTTCTGATATTAACTTAAGTGAGGCATCTTTAATTGCTGGTTTATTCCAAGCACCTGCTTCATATGATCCATATAGACATCCAGATTATGCAGAAGAAAGAAGAAATACAGTTCTATACCTAATGCAAAGACATGGATATATTACGAAAGAAGAAGCAGAAGACGCTAAAAAAATTTCAGTAACAAGTCTTCTTAGATCATCAAATCCAGAAAGTGAATCAAACGAATATCAATCATATATAGATGTAGTAATTGATGAAGTTGAAGAAAAAACTGGTAATAATCCTTATACAACAGGAATGAAAATATATACAAATCTAGATACTGATAAACAAACAGTATTAAATGATTTAATGAATGGTAAAACATGGACTTGGAAAGATGATAAAGTTCAAGCAGGTGTTGCAATTGTTGATGTTAATACTGGTGCTTTAGTTGCTGTCGGTGGTGGTAGAAATAGAACTGGTGCAAGACAACTTAACTATGCAACTGATATAACAAGACAAATAGGATCATGTGCTAAACCATTATTTGATTATGGACCAGCGTTTGAATATAGTGGTGCTGGCCTTGCATCACAGGTGTATGATGGACCACATGGATATTCAAGTGGTATTTCTATACGAAACGTTGATGGTAGCTATGGTGGTACAATGACTTACAAATATGCACTTGCTGCATCAAGAAATATACCTGCACTTAAAGTATTCCAATCAACAGAAAATGCAAAAATAAAAGAATTCGTTACTAATCTTGGAATAACTCCTGAAGTATGTAGCGGTGATTATAAATATGATAAAAAAAGAAAAGTTTGTGTAAATAGAAAAGACAAGAATGATACAAAAGCAACTTCAGACTTACACGAAGCACATGCACTTGGTGCATTTAGTGGATCAAATCCAAGAGATATGGCTGCTGCATATGCCGCATTTTCGAATGGTGGTTATTATGCTGAACCATATACAATTAACAAAGTAGAATATATTGATTCAGATAAAACTGTAAGTTTAAAAAGTAAAAGAACAAGAGTTATGTCAGATTCGACTGCATATATGATAACTGACGCATTAACATATGCTGTTTCTGGTTATGGAAATATTGGTGGATCTGTTAGTGGTGTACAACTTGCTGCTAAAACTGGTACAACAATGTTTGACGAAGCAGCTAGAAAAATAAATGGTTATCCATCATCTGCAAATATGGACATGTGGGTAACAGGTTATACACCAGAATATGCTGTATCATTATGGTATGGTTATACAGAAGCAGAAAAAGGATATTACTTAGGAAGTGAAGGATATTCAGTTCGTGGTAAAATATTTAGACAAATAATATCAAATATATCTGATAGAAGTGGTAGTAAAAAATTTACAGTACCAAATAGTGTTGTAAAAGTAACTGTAGAAAAAGAAACATCACCTTTAATGCTTCCTTCTGCTAATACACCAGATAATATGAAAGTTACTGAATACTTCAAAAAAGGAACTCAACCTACTGAAGTATCTCCAAGATATAGTACACTTTCAAATGCATCTGGATTAACAGCAAAAACAAATGGTAATCAAGTTGAATTAACTTGGGCAGCTGCTACTAAACCAGAATATTTAACTGATGATTATTTCAGGAAAAATTATAAAAATTATTTTGGTAGTAGTTTAGAATCAGCACTTTCAGTTAGAAAAGCATCTGATGGTGAATTTGGCTATGAAGTTCTTGTTAAAGATAATAATACAGGAACAACTAATTCATTAGGATTCACAACAGAAACAACATTTAAAACTACAAAAATAAATAGTAATGTTACATATATAGTTAAAACTAAACTTGCTAATTTAGGATGTACTGCAAGTTCTGGTATAACTACAACTGTTAAAGGTGAACCTGAAAAAACTAGTAGTCTTCTTACATATGAAGTTATTGGTAATTCAAAAGATACTGCAACTGTAGGAAGTAGTTATACAGACTCTGGTATAAAAGTATTTAGTGATGGAATTGATGTTACTAGTAAAACAAAAATAACAGTTTCTTGTGCTGAACTTGGAACAAGTGGTAAATCTCAAAAAGAAACGTATACATTTACTAAAGCAGGAACATACACATTAAAATACTCAATCTCATACAACGGTTCAACGGAAACTGCAACTAGAACAATTACAGTAAGTGATTCATCAAGTGGAACTGGTGGAAATTCTGGTAATGATACAAATCAAACAACAAAGACAAATTAATAATATAAAAGACATATCAAATTTGATATGTCTTTATTCATTTAACCAATCATAATCATATATTTCTTCTATATATTCATCTTTTTTATTTTTGTTTACAATGTCTGAAGAAGTTTTATACCCTTTTTTATTCCATTCAAAGAGTATTTTATCAATATATCTTATACTATTAACACCACTTAATATTGCTTCTTTTAATGCGGCTTCAATAAGTTCTAAAGGTATATTACTTTCAATCCATTTACTTATTGTTTCATATTCTACAGGTGATAAAGTTCTTCCAAATTCTTTTTCAAATTTAGAATATATATCGGAAGAATTATCTTTTTTATCATTTTCTATTAAATAAGAATTAATTTTTTCATAAAATAAATCTAATGATATATACTCTTCTATTATTCCATTATTCTTACTCATTTCAATTGATATATAATTTTTTTCTATTAAACTACTAATTATATTTAAAACTTCATTTTCTTCTAAATACAAATCTTTAGATATTTTTTTATTATCTAATATTAATTTTTCATTACAGTTTAATAAATATATAAGCATTAATAATTCATTATTTTCTAAATCAAATTTTTTATAATATTTAATAAAATAATTTGGTATTATTAAATGATTATTAACAATCATTAAACTTTCTATAACATTTTTATTCAAAATATCACCTAATTTCTATAATTATTCATTATATATTCTATAAGAATAGATTTTTCGTTTTTTAACTTATTATACAATATTTGTTTTTCTAAATCTACATAAATTTTATCAATATTTTCTTTACTAGTTAATTTCATTATATCATATGAATCAATATCTATATCTTTTCTGTTATGTATTGGTAAATTATTATATCTAGTTTTATAATCTATATCTAGATTTAATACTAAAGATGATGCCCTTATTATATTAAAGTCATATTTATATAACATATAATCATCTATGTAACCTTTTTCTATAATACTTTTTATTATACTAATTTCATTCATTTCTTTTTTAGAAAAATTATAATCATCTGAATATAAAATCTGTGCCCAAACTCCAATATAATTATCACAGTCAATAATCATATTTTTATGACTTATTTTAAGTACTTTCCCTAATTTTAAATCATCTATAAGTTTAAATGCATTATTTGCTTTATTATGTCTAAAAATAATGTTTAATTCATTTTTTATTCTATCAAAAGAAATATATTTTAATCTATCTTTATATTTAATAATTGATGAAACTAAGTTATAATCTAAACAAAAATCATATATACTTGCAAATCTAATAGCTCTAAGTATTCTTAATGGATCATCATATATCTTTTTATCAGAATCACCTATTACACGTATAACCTTATTATTAATGTCATTAATTCCATTTAATAAATCTATATAATCTTCATTTTTATCTATACAAATAGAATTTATAGTAAAATCTCTTCTCATTAAATCTTTTTTTAAATCATAAATATATTCTATTTTATATGGCCTTCTATCATTATCCTTATAATATTCTTTTCTAAAAGTAGTTATTTCAAATTCGTAATTATTATATGGTAAAATAATACATCCATAATTATTTGAACATTTTTTATTAAATATTTTATTTAACTCATCTGGTTTAGCATTTGTAATAATATCTATATCATTAGATTCAATACCAAGTATTTTATCTCTAACATATCCACCGACAATATATGCTTTATATCCATTATTTTCTAATATATTTAATATTTTAATAGCGCTTTCATACATAATATCACCATAAAAATTATATCATAAAACGAGAAAAACCACTCAATATGAATGGTTTTTTTATTATTTATTAACTGATTCTTTTAATTTGCTTCCAGCTTTGAATGAAACGCTATTTCTAGCAGCAATCTTAACTGGTAATCCAGTTTTTGGATTTCTTCCTTCTCTAGCTTCTCTTCTAGATACTCCGAATGATCCAAATCCAGTTAATGTGATTTTTTCTCCTTTTTGTAATGTTTCAGCTACTGCACTCATGAATGCTTCTAAAGCACGTGATGAATCTGCTTTTGTTAATCCAGATTTAGCTGCCATTGCTTCGATTAATTCTGCTTTTGTCATGTTATAAACCTCCGTATTTTGACTTATTAATAAGCATACTATGCTTATAAATATAGAATACCATTTTTTCATAATTTTTACAATACTTTTTTTGTATTTTCTCTTAAAAACAAAAGAAATGCAGCACTTACTTAAGCTGCATCTGAGAAAAATGACTGTATACTATTTGGTGTTATATTTTGAATATTATTAGTACCAGATAAAATTGTATTTAAAGGTACTACGTTATCATTTTTGATTATTGTTTTTGGTACTTTATGTTTAGACCACACATCTAATATTGTTTGAACCTTCGCTTCTGTGGAATTTGCTATTTTAGTTGGTTCTGATGGTTCTTTAATAATTACTTCTGATATTTTTTCTTTTTTAACAGAGTCATCAATTTTATTTCCGGAAAGTATCGAATTTATCTCATCTTCATTAAGAGGAACATTATTATTAATATCAACCTTATTTTCTGGGACTATTGGGATATTTGGAGCAGGTACTTCAAAAGTTGGAATTGCTACTTCTGGAATAGGTGGTTGAATATTTTGAGTTGGAGTTATGTTTTCAGTAGATAAATTTAAACTAGGAATTTGTTCTATTTTTGATTCTTCAGTGTTTTTATTGTTTTCTACATTTAAATCTGGAACTACATTTGGATTCAAGACATTTAAATTAACAGGTTCTTCATTTTGTTGACTAAAACCTCCATCATTAATGCCAGCATTTGGATTTGTTGTTTCTAGCGTATTATCATTTATATCTTCTGGTTCTGTGTTAATATTAACTATATTTTGATTTTCATCATTTATATTCTCTGACTCTACATTAACACTATCTGTATCTTGATTCATAGTTTCATTGTCGATATTATAAACATCAACATCTATTTTTTCATATTCATAACTAAATTCTTGTTTCTTTTCTTTATATATATGAACATTACTTTCTGGTTTGCTTACTAACTTATATCCTTTAAATTCTTTTTCTTCACTTACATATTGATTTCCTATTAAATCTGTTTTCTCTATATCTTTTGCTAATTTCTCTTTTGTTTCTTTATCATAATAATGTATTACTATTTTTCCTAGAATTTTTATATCCGTATCATAATCACTTGTTACTGTATTTTCTTCATTTTGTTCTGAATTTTTGTTAATTATTTGCTCATTTTGAGTATCTTTCTTTTCAAAAAATTTTGGAACTCTACTCAAAAACTCTTCATTTTCTTCTTTAAGTCTATTTCTACTGTTATATAAGTTTATTAACATTTCATGAGGATTATTTGTTTCAATTATTTCCTCTTCATTTAATTTAAATTTTCTACTTATTTCATTAACTACATTTGGCAATGTTTCTGATATTTCAGAATTTTCAGTTGAAACATCTTCTAGAATAATATCACTTAAATTTGTATGTTTAATATGTACAATTGTATCTAATGAATTAACTCGAATTCCTGAGCTCATATTTAAAGTTTCTATCTCTTCTTCATTTAATACATTATCTATATCGCCTTGGATTCTTTTAATTTCGTTTGTAATAATCATATATTCTTTATACAAAATTTGATCAACATCTAATAAATCTTGTTTTTCTTTCTTTTTTGATATTATTTCTCTGACAATATCTCCGGCATCTTTTGCACCATTAGTTGTAAGATTATCTACATTTTTACTTTTAAGATTATCAAATTTTTTATCAAGATTTGATAATTCTTCCTCTACTTTATTAAATGCATCCATCTGTTCTAGAATTTTTTTTTCAAGTTCATTTCCTTTTTCTAGAACATCTTCTAGCGAATCATATAATTGTACCAAAATTTCAGATTTATCACTTGATAATTTTGTAACCTCCATGATTCTCACCTCTCAACCTTATTTATCATTTTCTCTTAATGATTTATACGTTTCAGAAAAAATTTTATATGCCTCTTGTCTTTCTTCCTCGTTTTCTAAATCTCTCATTATTTCTTTTCCATCTTCTTGAATTATCTTAGATGCATATATTGATACATTATTATCATTTTTATTTTTTATAAAATAATAGATATATTCATTTTTTGAATTGTCAGCATTAATTCTAGTAATCAATGTTGCTTCTTCCTTTTTTCCATTTTTTAATTCTATTTCAAATTTATCTCCCATTTTATTCCTCCTAAATTTCTATATATACATATTTTGTAATTCTTCTTTTTCTTGGCTGCCTAACTGAATCAATTGTTGATACATTTCTTTAATTTCTTCTATATTTCTTTTATCGATTAGTTTTTTCTTTTCTTCTTGAATTTCAAAACGCTTTTCCAAATCAAACAATTGCTGATTTAAAGATTCATTTTCGTTATTATTTTTTTTATTTATTTTTTCTATATTATCATTAATATTTGAGATAACACAATCTAATTGATCTTGAATTTCTTTCAATTTTGAATTACAAAATTTATGATATATATCTTGTGCATTTCCAATAACTTTTTGAGTTGATGCTTCAAATTGAGATTTCATTTCATTAATGGTTGATTCCTTGCCTTTTGCAACGATACTTGTAATCTTACTTTTCATATTAAATTTATTTACAGCACTAACTCTTGGTTCATTCACCCTTATACTTATTTGATTTATTAATTCATTATTTTCAGCAATTCTATTGTCAATCTTTAATTTAATATTATTTCTATCTTCTTCTGTTAAAAATTTACATTTTTCTAAAGTTGATAATGCACAAATCAATGTAGCTAAGTCCTTCCATTTTAATATTCCATGTTTTGAAATAATTTTATTTATATTATTAACAAATTCATTATTACCATTTTTTTTATTTTCATTTTCAATATTTATTTTCTCATGACGAAGATTTTTATATTCAGATTTTCTAGTTTTTAAAAGCATTTCCTTTTGATTTATTTCTCTAATTTTTTCTATATATTCATTTGAATTACTCCTAGTTGCAAGTTCATAGGCAGATATTTCTGGATATTTTTCTTTTAATTCAGAAATATTATTTTCAAGATTTTCTATTTCTTGTTTCTTTTCAATTAACTTTATATTTATTTTTTCTAAAACCTTCATAACTGCCTCCTTTTTACTCTTTTATCCCCTTAAAAGCACGTGAAAAAAGTTCAAAAGCGATTCCTTTTTCTTCATCATTTTCTATTTCAGTAATTTCTTCTGTTCCATTTTCATTAAGTTGAATTCTAGATGCAAATAATAAATAATCACCATTAATATTTTTTTCATCATCAATATTATAATAGATATATTCTATATCAGTATTTTCAAGTTTTAATCTAGCAACTATATGCGCAACTTTATCAATACCATTAATATTTATCTCAAATTTATTCATAAACATACCCTTCTCTATTATAATCATCTTATTATATATATTATCATACCATTTTATTTTAAAATAGTCCATATTTTTAAAGAAAAAAACTAAAAATAAAAAAAGATATTAATTAAATAAAATTTATATCTTTTTTAGTTTTTTTGTTAGAATATTTTCACTAAATTTACTTTTAATACTTGTTTTGAATAATGAAATTTTCTCTTTTACTTCTTTTAATTTTTCTAATTTCACTTTCTTTTTGCTTACTATAAATGGTTTTGTAAGAGTTTGCATTTCTTCAATTTCTTTATCTGTTTTATTTTTTCCTCGATAACTCATTACAACCATTAATTCTTCTTCAATAACACGCTTTCTAATATATTCTGAATTATAACCATAAAGTTGTTTCTTTAAATTCATTATATAAGTTTTACATCTATTTATTTGGTCATCTAAAGAAAGCAATTCTTTATTTTCATTTCTAGATAAATATGTTTTTCTAAGTTCAAATTCATTTTTCTTTTGTTCCAAATTTTTTATTCTTATTAAATAATTATTGATGGTATTCTCAAGTTCCTCTATACCAGAATTTTTTATATCTTTTTCGTCTCCTTCAAACGTACCATACCTAACTATATCAAGTTCTTTCTTATTATTTTCATAAGTTGTTCTAAACATTTTTTATTTCCTCCTATTTTAACTAACTAATCTTTATAATATACTAATAAGAAAAAATAGTCCATATTTTTTACATTTATTTACAAAAAAAAGACTTTAAAGTCTTTATTTATATTTTCTATTTAATAAACTCAAGAATAATGCAACTATAACAATATTTGATATTGATACAAGAATATTATTAACATTTGCCTTATTATATGATTCATTTTCTTTCTTTTCTGCAATATAACTTGCATAACAATTATCTTTAATTGTTTGTTGATCAATTTCTTCCGTAGGAATTTTATCTAAATCACAAATTTGTTTTGAATAATCAGAATAAGATAGTGTTACGTCTTTATTAAATATTCTTATTCCTACTCCAAATGTAATTACAATAGCCGCAATAAGCCATATTACAAGTATTGAGTTAATTACTTTTAAAACTATATCTTTTTCTTTTGAAAATAATTTTGCCATTTTTTCCTCCTAATTAAATATAACCAAGTAGTATTTTTTCTTTCCCCTTCTTACTACTATATATTTATTATATAACGCTTTTTCTTTATTTACAAGCATATCAGTTGTATTTATTTTTTCTCCATTAATACTTATTGAACCATTATTAATAAATTCTCTTGCTTCTCTTTTACTTGATAAAATTTTAGTGTTTACAAGCATATCAACAATATTCATTTCTTCTGTTATTGTTTCAGTTTGAACTCCTGATAATGCATCTTTTAATTCACTTTCAGAAAGTGATGCAATATCGCCACTAAATAATGCTTCTGTTATTTTTTGTGCTTTATTATATTCTTCTGTACCATGTAAATCAGTTATAATTTCTTTTGCAAGTGTTTTTTGAGCAATTCTTTTTTCTGGGCATTCTTTATGTTCACTCATAACTTTTTCAATTTCTTCTTTGCTCAAGAATGTAAATACTTTCAAATATTCTTCTACTTTTTCATCACTGCTATTTATTAAATATTGATATATTTCATAACTTGATGTTTTATTTATATCAAGCCATAATGCATTTCCTTCTGATTTTCCAAATTTTTTACCATTTGAATCTAATATTAAAGGCATTGTAAATGCGTATGCTTTTTTACCTAATTTTTTGTTTATTAATTCAATTCCAGTTGTAATATTACCCCATTGATCAGAACCTGCAGCTTGCATTATACAATTTTTTTCTTCATATAAATGTACAAAGTCATTACCTTGTAATAATGTATAAGTAAACTCTGCAAAAGTTATACCCGTTTCAAGTCTTCTACTAATAATATCTTTATTAAGCATATAATTAACATTAATATATTTTCCTGTATCTCTTAAAAAATCAAGAATATTAACATCTTTGTACCAATCATAATTATTAACTACTTCAACATTACCATCAAATATCTTTTCAACTTGTTTTTTTATAGATTCTACATTATTTAAAACTGTTTCTTTTGAGATAATTTCTCTTTCTGATGTCGGTCTTGGATCACCTATCATACCAGTCGCTCCTCCAACCAATAATATTGGATGAAATCCTACTTTCGCAAGTCTCTTAGCAGTTACTAAACTAGAATAATGTCCAATATGAAGGCTATCTGCAGTAGGATCTGTTCCCCAATAGAAACATGCCTTCTTTTCGTTTATTATTTTTTCTAAATCATCTCCAGCCTCATCTTTTATAAGACCTCTCCATTTTAATTCATCATAAAAATTCATAATTTTTCCTCCTAATACTTAAAAAAAGTCCATGATGTAAGGACGATTAAACGCGGTACCACCTTACTTCATAGACTTTTCTATGCTCTTTTTTCATTTAACGCATGAATTTACGCTTTAATTCATAATATTGTAATTTCATTATTATTATGCTTAGTTCTCAGCAAACCACTAAGTCTCTTTTTTCATAAATAATAATTACTTATATATTAATCACAATCAAATTACAATTATATTTTATTATAAAGATAACATTTAGTCAATACTAATCATTTTCATGTATTTCTTTTATTATCTTTTCTATTTTATTTCCATAATCTATTGATTCATCAAATACAAAATGAAGTTCAGGAATTTTTCTCATTTCTAATTTTCTTTTCATAAGTTCACTTCTAATGAATCCTTTTGCTCCATTTAAATCATGAATACATTTATCTCTATTCTCATCATTTAAAACTGTACAATAAACTTTTGCATAAGATAAATCACTAGATAAATCCAAATGTGTTATTGTTACAAATTTAATATCTTCGTCTTTTATTTCAGTCATTAAAATTGAACTGATTTCTTTAACAAGTAAATTTGCAAGTCTTTCTGTTTTAATACTCATTTTAACACCTCTTATTCTGGTATATATACTTTTGTTTTACTTTCGTCTAATTTTACATTTTTTCTTTGTTTTATGTAGTTTAAAGAATTATTAAACAAATCTACTTTGGTTGATTCTTTTATTAAATTAGATACATGACTTAATAGTTCTTTATTATCTTCTATTAGTTCTTCAAGTGCACCACTTTCCTTTGTGTTTTCTTTACCTTTTTTAATTTCTATATATGAAGAATTTTCATCTTTTTGATTAGATAAGATACATATAAAAATATCATTCACTCTAATTGTTATCTTTGATTCTTCATAAGTCCAAATAAAGAAAAATGAAATTTTATCATTATCATAATTTATAGAAAAATCTTGTGTTTGTTCTTTAAATGTCTTAACCAAAATATACTCATCATTTAACATAACAGCACATCTATCTAATATATTTCTATCCGAATGTTTATTTTTTATACCATTATAACAATCAAATTTGTTTTTTGCATCTTTTATACATATATGACACATAGTGTGCATATTTTTTTCTTTTTCTCTTGAATATCTTGGATTTTTTACTATATTTCCAATTAAATACCCATCTTTATCAAGGTAATACAAATTAGATTTTTTTATATCAAATGTTCCAACCTTTGTATTACCTTTTTTTATATCTATACTTTCAAATAATGGGATTTCACCTTTTTTTATATCTATATCATATCCAATAAAATTTAATAATTCTCTTTGTGCTTCTATTATACTTAGTAACTTCTCCATAAACTTCCCCCAAAAGTGTATTTATAACTATCTTTTTATTTCAACCATTTCATATGCTTCAATTACATCTTTTTCTTTTATATCGTTATAATTTTCAAGAGTAATACCACATTCAAATCCTTTTTTAACTTCTTTAGCTTGATCTTTTTCTTTTTGAATTGTATTAATTGCGCCATCATAAACAACAACACCATCTCTTATTAATCTTGCTTTAGCATTTGATCTTACTACTCCGTCTGTTACCATACATCCTGCGATAGTACCTACTTTAGAGAATTTAAATAATTTTCTAACTTCTGCTGAACCAATTACTTTTTCTTCATATTCTGGATCAAGCATACCTTTCATTGCACTTTCCATTTCTTCAACTAATTTATAGATAATATTATGAAGTCTTATATCTACATTATATTCTTTTGCAACTTCTAAAGTTTTTGCATTTGGTCTTACATTAAATCCAATGATAATAGCATCAGATGCATTTGCAAGTACTATATCACTTTCAGTAATTGTTCCAACACCACTTCTAATTACATTAACTCTAACACCTTCAACTTCTATCTTAGATAAAGAATTTTTAACTGCTTCTTCTGTTCCTTTAACATCAGTTTTAAGTATTACATTTATTTCTTTTACACCTGATTTAATTTTATCAAATAAATCATCTAGGGAAATTGCTTTATTATTTTTACTATTTTTAAGTTTTGCTTGTTCTTTTCTATTTTCCGCAATAGTTTTAGCTTCTTTTTCTGTTTCAAAAGCCATAAATCTGTCTCCAGATGATGGAACTTCACTTAAACCTGTTATTTCAACTGGTGTAGATGGAAGTGCTTCAACTACTTCTCTTCCTAAATCATCTTTTAAAGTTCTAACTTTTCCATAAGTTGTTCCAACAACAATTGGGTCACCTAATCTAAGTGTTCCATTTTGAACAAGTAATGTTACTGTTGAACCAACATTTTTATCAAGTTTTGATTCAATTACTGTACCTAGGGCATATCTATTTGGATTTGCTTTTAATTCACTCATTTCTGCAACAAGTTGAATACTGTCTAATAAATCACTAACACCTTCACCTGTTAATGCAGATATTTTTTGATATATTACATCTCCACCCCATTCTTCTGGAGTAAGACCACGAGCTGCCATTTCAGTCATAATTTTTTCTGGATTTGCACCTGGTTTATCCATTTTATTTATAGCAACTATTATTGGTACGCCTGCAGCTTTAGCATGATCTATTGCTTCTTCCGTTTGAGGCATTACACCATCGTCTGCTGCGACAATTATAATAACTATATCTGTTACAGCAGCACCTCTTGCACGCATTTCAGTAAATGCTTCGTGTCCTGGAGTGTCTATGAATGTTATCTTTTTACCATTCTTTTCTATTTGATATGCACCAATATGTTGTGTAATTCCACCGAATTCACCAGTTGTAATATGACTATTTCTGATGTAGTCAAGTAAACTTGTTTTACCATGGTCAACATGTCCCATTATAGTTACAACTGCTGGTCTATCTACTAAAGATGCTGGATCATCATTAACTTCAAATTTTTCAAAATTAGTCCTGTCTTGTGATTCGAAGCTCTTTAATGTCTTATCATAATCAATTACAATCATCTCTACATCATCATAACTAAGTGAATTATTTAAACTAGCCATTATACCTAAATTCATTAGTTTTTTTATTACTTCAGTTGGATTAACATTTAATTCTTTAGCAAGTTCGCTAACTGTCATTCCTTCTTTATAAACTATAATATTATCATCATGAGATGCTTCATTTTGCATAAGTTTTTCTTTATTCTTATACATTTGCTTTCTTTTTGCATGCATATCTTCTTTTTGAACTTCAGACTTTTTCTTTAATTTTTGCTTTTTTACAGTATCATCAAATCTAATATGAGATGCACTTGCAAGTTCTTCAGCCTTATCTTCAAGTTCTGCATCTAAATCATAATCCTTTTCTTCAGTTATTTCATCTATATATTCCGGTTCTTCTTCCTCATTCACATTCATAGTTAAAGTATTGTCCAAATCAATTATTTGGTCCTCATCTAACATATCATCTGCATTTTTAATATCATAACCTAATTCTTGTGCTTTTTTAATTACTGCTTCAACTGTAACATTTATATCTAAAGCATATTCTTTAACACTCATCATAAGCTATTCGCCTCCTTTTAATTTTTTCTTTCTAGTTTTTTAGCAAGTGATAATACATCATCTGTTACACTTTCTACTTCTTCTTTTGTAATATCATCTATACCATAACAAACTACTTCTACACCAGCATGATTAAGCATTATTTTGCTTATATCTACTAATTCTTTTTTTGAATACATCCTTAAATAAACAACCTTTTTAATACCTACTTGAATTATTTCCTTTGTGCATTCCGTACAAGGAAACCAAGTTACATAAAGAGTACTGCCTTTTAAATCATCTAGGCTACCTCTATAATTTAATATTGCATTTCTTTCAGCATGTACTACATAATAGTCTTTAACATCTTTTTTTATTCCTGTTATTTCACCACTTGATGCCCAGTCAAATGTATCATCATTCATACCTTTTGGAAGACCATTATAACCAACTGATAAAACTTTATTATCAGAATTTACTATACATGCACCTACTCTATTATGTGGATCCTTACTTCTTGCAGATATCAAAAGTGCATTCATCATAAAATATTCGTCCCAAGATAAATAGTTTTCTCTTTTATCTGACAAAATATTACCCCCTAATACCGTTTTTATTGATTTATTATTTCTTCAAGTTTTTCATATACACTATCATCAATAGTAGTTTCTAAATGTTTATCTAAAATCTTTGATTTTCTTGCTTTATTTAAAACATCTATATCCTTTTTAATGTATGCGCCCCTACCGTTTGCTTTACCTGTTAAATTAACAAAAACTTCATTTTCATTATTTTTGACAACCCTAATTAAATCTTTTTTTTCTAATTTTTCTTTTGTTACAACGCACGTTCTAAGTGGTATTTTTTTATTTTTCATTAAAAACCTCCTTATGCTTCGTAATATTTATAAATATTTATTCCTTCTTCTTGAACTTGTTCTCTTGTTTTTACATCAATTTTGCATTTTGTAAGTCTTGCGGCAAGTTTAACATTTTGTCCTTTTTTACCAATTGCTAATGATAAATTATCTCCTTCTGCAACTGCTAATGCTTCACTTTTCTTATCATCTAATATATATACTTCAACATCTTTTGCTGGAGATAAAGCATTTTTAATAAATTGAACTAAATCTTTGCTATACTCTACAACATCAATTTTTTCACCGTTAAGTTCCTTAGAAATATTATTAATTCTTATTCCTTTTTCACCAATGCAAGCACCTACTGCATCTACTTTTTCATTTTCTGAATAAACTGCTATCTTGCTTCTGCTTCCTGGGTCTCTTGCAACGCTATAAAGAATAACTATTCCTTCATTTAATTCTGGAATTTCTTTTTCTAATAATCTTTTTACAAATCCATAATGACTTCTTGAAAGAAGTATAACTGGGCCACCTTTTTGACCAAGTTCTATTTTTGAAACATATACTTTAACTTGTGAACCCATTACTAATTCTTCACCAGGAATTATTTCTGATTTTGGAAGGATTCCGTGTCTCTACCAAGATCTACATAATAATTTTGTTTATCTTCTCTTGCTAAAGTACCTACCATTAATTCTCCTTCTTTGTCTTCGAATTCTTTCATGATGCTTTCTCTTTCTGCTTCACGAACTTTTTGTGTAAATACTTGTTTACAAGTTGATGCTGCTACTCTACCAAAATCTTTTGGTGTTACTTCTTCTTCAATAACATCTCCTACTTTTAAATGGTTAGGGTTATCTCCTAATTCTTCTAGTAAGATTTGTGCATCTTCTTCATCTTCCATATTTATTTCGTCAACAACTACCTTGTATGCAACTACTTTTATTTCTCCTGTTTTTCTATCTATTTTTACTTTACTATTTGTTGCATTATTATTTTTTTTGAAAGCTGCATGAAGTGCTGTTTCCATATACTCAAATATTTCATCTTCACTAATACCTCTTTCTTTTGCAAGTGCTTTAACTGCTCTTATAAAATCTAATCCGTTCATCTTATTCTCCTCCTTTTGAGCATACATTTAATACATAACTTTCCTCTATTAAATCTGCTTTGTCTAATATTGGATTGACTATATTAGTTGCAAGCACACATGTATCTATATCAACATATGGCTTTTTATCTATAATTATATATAGATTTTTTACTCCTTCTTCATCTTCATATAAAACATCTACAATGTCTATATTTTCTTTTTTTAATGGTTCAACTAACATCTCTTTTATTTTTTCAAGCATATATACCTCCCATTATATATAAAGAGCGAGGTTTTTTGCCTCACTCTTTGCTGATGAGTTAATTATATCATAATTTTTTAACTTTTACACCCTTTTAAGCGATTTTTTTGTTATAATTATAAAGAAAGTAGTGATAAAAACATGAATAAAGATAAATATATTAAAATTACAAAGAATGTGATTATGTTCTTTATGTATTTTTTGTGGCAAATAGTACCTATACTTTTTTTAGAAGTTATGGGACTTGATTCTAGTAAATTTAACTTATTTCAAAAAAATTTATATTTAATTTTGTCAAATCTATCATATTTAATTATTGTTGTTTTGGTCTATTATAAGGAATTAAAACTGGATTTTAAAAAATATAAGAAAAACTTTAAAGAAATCTTTATAAAATATTTGCCAGTTTATGTTCTAGGAGTTGTATTAATGGGAGTTACTAATACAATCATTTCTGGATTTACAAATATGAATATTTCAAGTAATGAATCAAGTGTAAGAGAATATATAAAATTACTTCCTATATATATGAGTTTTTCAACAGTAATTTATGCGCCTATTGTAGAAGAAATTACATTTAGAAAAATTATAAAAAACGTAGTAGATAATAAATATTTATTTATAATAGTAAGTGGGGTTATGTTTGGAATGGTACATTTAAATATCAATCCTAGTATAAATGACTATTTAATGATTATTCCTTATATTATTATGGGGCTTGATTTTGCTTATATTTATAGTAAAACAGACACAATATTTTCTACTATTGGATTTCACATGTTACATAATTTAATACTTTTAATTATTCAGTTTATTGGAGGTTAATATGAAGAAGAAAAAAAAGAATAAAATGGATGATACATCATATGATATTGAAATAAAATATTCCGATGATTTTTTAGATGAAGACGATGATAATGATGATGAGTTTACTAACGAAGAAAAAAGAAAACCAAGTATTTTTAGAAAAATATTTTTTGCACTTATATTAATTATTGCATTAACTATAATATACTCTAGATATATTGCAACAAGTGGTCTTACTATAAAAGAATATCCAATAGAAAGTGATAGTATAACAGAATCGATTAATGGATTTAAAATTGCACACTTTTCAGATGTACATTATGGTAGAGTAATAAAATTAGATGAACTAAAAAATTTAGTCAAAGAAATTAATCTAACTAAGCCTGATATTGTTGTATTTACTGGAGATTTAGTTGATAAAACAAAGAAGTTAAGTGATAATGATATTAACAATATAATCACAGAATTATCAAAAATAAATAGTAAGTATGGAAAATATTATGTTACTGGTGAACATGATGTTGAATTAGATAAGTATTATGAAATTATGGATTCAGCCGGTTTTAATAATTTAGATAACAAATTTGATATTATATATAAAGATATAAATAGTTCAATTTTAATAACCGGTCTTTCTGTTAAGCCAGATGAAAGTTTTATTGATAAAGTTATAAATGAAAATAAAGTAAATTATAAGATAAATATTATGCACTATCCTGATGAATTTGACAATATAAAAAAATATAACTATGATTTAGTACTTGCCGGTCACTCACATAATGGACAAATTGCATTACCTGTTTATGGAGCAGTTATCACTCCAGAAAACGCTAAAGAATACTACAAGCCATATTATAAAATAGATAATACTTTATTTTATATATCAAGTGGTGTGGGTACTACAAAATTTGATTATAGATTTTTGAATAAACCATCATTTAATCTTTATAGAATATTAAAAAAATAGGAATAAATCCTATTTTTTTAGTTCTTCAATATATTTAAGTAATGTTTTTGCATTTGGTCCTAATATAATTTTTAATTGGTTGTCAATTTCAACTATACCTTTTGCACCCATTTTTTGAATTGCCTCTTTATTAACTTTCGATACATCATTAAGTGTTACTTTAAATCTGGACATATTAACTTCCATCGCAATAATATTATCTTTACCACCTAAATAATCAACTAATTTATTTGATTCTATGTAAAAATCCTTTTTGTTTGCTTTTAACACTATTATAACTATAAAAATTAACACTGCTAAAATTATTAAATATTGATAATTCATTATGTTCATATCAATTAAATATTCAAAATTCATTATATTCATACTAATCACCTATTATAATTATACTATAATTTATTAAAAAAACAAGCAATAAACCTACACTTTTAATAAACTTACGAATATCTTATAGTAGAAAATATAATAAAAGGGGTGGAATATATTATGTGTAAAAACAATTGTAACTGCATTAGTGATATATTAAAAGTTATTTATTTATTACAAAAAAATGCTGATCAAGAGGAAGATTGTATTTTAAGTTGTGACAAACCTAGTTTAGGCCAATTCTCATGCTTATATTACAACACAAGACCAGTTATGCTTTATACTTGTATGAGTAATGGTGCAACTCCATGGAGCGCACCAACATCTAGAGTTGCAGAACCAACTACTACTTCGTCAGTTTTTAGAGTTGAAAAAATAGATAACTGCTGCTGCACATTTAGAGTTTTAATCGCAAACGAAGATGGAACATACACTGCAACTGAATCATTCTTTACAATGAACTTAGAATGTATTTGTAGTATTAGATGTTTAGGTGATACATTTATAGAAAATGTTTAGTCTAAAAAGTCAATTTGGCTTATTTTACTAACATCTATAAGTTCATCATCTATCGTTATAAGACTATTATTGGTTCTTCCAATGATAGTCTTTTCTTGTGTGGTTCCATCAGTTAATTTTATTGATACATTTGCTTTGTAAACAAAATTTGGTGATGAAAATACATCTTTTATTTGTCTATTAACGCTTTTACCATTAAGGTTTGTTCTTTGTTCTTTATTAATTTCTTCTTTTTTTTCTTGTAAACTACTTGATACTAATGACTGTTTTTGATTTTGATTAGCATTTTTTACTATCCCCTTATAAATATTTGGTAATTTCTTTTTCATTTTAACACTCCTTTTTATAAATTTTATGCTTAATGTGACAAATATTTACCAAATAATTGTTTATACTAAAAATGGTGATTTATATGGGAAAAGATAAAAAAAACTTTTATTTGAATACAAAGATTGTTATTATTATATTAATATTTATGATTATAAGTTTACTTAGTATATATAGTAGTCAAAAATTATTATCTTCAAGTTATAACAATTTATACATAAAACAGTTAATATGGTTTGTTATTGGATTCATTATTATGTGGATAATTTATAAATCAAAGAATACATTTATATATGATCACTCTTTTTTACTCTATATAATCGGTAATATTTTACTTGTACTGGTTTTGTTTATCGGAACTGAATCAAATGGTGCAAAATGTTGGTTTAAAATACCAGGAATTGGATATTTTCAACCAAGTGAATTTGTTAAAATATTTATGATTTTAGTCCTCGCTAATATATTAGATAGATTTAATAAAGAACATAAAAAAAATACATTCAAAAATGAATTGAAAGTTATTTCAAAATCTTTTTTGATTGTTTTGGTGCCTTCTATTCTTGCATTTCTAGAACCTGATACAGGTATAATATTTATTTTTTTGTCTATTTTAATGGTAATGCTTTTTTCTTCTGGAATAAGACTTAGATGGTTCATATGCTTTTTTATTATAGTTGGTGGATTACTTTCTGGATTTCTTGTTTTGTTCTTTAACTATAAAGATCTTTTTATAAGTATATTTGGTACTAACTTTTTTTATAGAATGGACAGACTTTTAGATTGGAAGAATGGTGCGGGAATGCAACTAACTAATGCACTTGCTGCGACAGGTAGTGCGGGACTTTTTGGATATGGTTTTGGTAATACTCCAATATATTTTCCAGAGCCTCAGACTGATTTTATTTTTTCTGTTTTCACAAGTAATTTTGGTTTTATTCCTGCGCTGGTATTAATTTTACTTATTTTATATTTTGATATGCAAATAATTAAAGTAGCACTTTCCAAAACAGGAAAATATAGGTATATCGTGTGTGGAATTTTGGCAATGCTTTTATTTCAACAAATTCAGAATATAGGAATGAATATAGGTTTGTTACCAATAACTGGTATAACTTTACCCTTTATAAGTTATGGAGGGTCAAGTTTAATGAGTTATATGATTGTTATTGGAATAATATTAAACATAAGCTCCATAAAAGTATAAAAAAAAGTGTGCAATTTTAATAATTATGTACACTTTTTCTTTTAGTATTAAAAAAATCCTTAATGAGTAAGGATTAATTAACATTATGGTGGAGCTTAGGGGACTCGAACCCCTGACCCTCTGCGTGCAAGGCAGATGCTCTAGCCAACTGAGCTAAAGCCCCAAGACTACTTGCAAAAAATCATTGCAAATAGATTATAGCATATTAACTATACAAAAGTCAACTAGTTATTTTCACTTAATTTACTTTCTACTACTTTACATAGTCTATCAAACTCATCTTCATCATCAATGCTTACAAGCATATCACCTTCATCATTAGTTTGAATTTCAAATATATAATAACTTTCTCCATCATCTAAATCACTTACAATTGCATAACTTTTGTCGTTATCATCAAATGATCCAACAACTTGAACATTTACCTTTTCACCGTTAACATCTTCCATTTCAAGTACCATTGGTTCATCATGGCAGCAATCACAAGAATCATCACAATGTTCTTTGTCGCAACCACATTCACATTTTTTTTCTTCTATATTTTCCATTTTTCCCTCCACAATATGTATTATACCATAAAGAATATAAATATTATACATAATAGAAAAATATTTTTAAACTGTACTATCTTTTATAAATTCTTCCTGACATTTTTCCAAAATCATTTGAACTTAAATGATCTGGTTTTAACAACAAATATGGTTCAATTTCTAGTGCATTAGCAATTGCTTCTATTTTACTAAGACTCGGAGAAAATTTTCCTCTTTCCAAAGCACTAATATATTTTGCTGTTAAATTAGAAAGCTCAGCAAGTTGCTCCTGGGTATAATTTTTGTTAAACCTATACCATTTCAAATTTATCGCAAAACATTCCTTCAATATATACTTGTCTAAAGTACTTACATTCATAACATCACCACTTTTAATTAAGTATACTTATATTTTTTATTAATAACACCTAGCCAAAAGCGATATAATTTGTTATAATTATACTGGTGGTTAACAATGAATAAAAAAAGCATTGAAAATGAAGCAAAAAGAATTTCAAATGAACTTCTTAAAAAAAATAATTATAATGAAAGTTTTGATGACCTTATTAATTCTTTGATTAAAAAAAAATATATTAATAACATTTCTACTATTTCATATAATGTTACAAAAAACATGTCAAGTTATATTGAAATTGTATCAATTAATCCTTTTGTCTATAATTATTACAAAAATCTCAAAAAATGAGATTTTTTGTTTTTTTAGGGGATTTTGTATAACTTATGGATAATAAAATATATAGGAGGAAATTTTTATGAATAGTGATATATTAGCATTAAAAGAAAAACTTGATAAAATTAAAAATTTAGGGTGGATAGAATGTAAAAATAAAAATAAAAGTGTAACAGGAAAAACTCTTGAAAATTTACTAGAAATAAATCCTGATAATTTTGAAATACCTGATTATAATACAATTGAGATTAAATCAAAAGTGAGTAAAAGAGAAAATTATATTGATTTATTTTGCGCAACACCAGATAGTTATGTACTTGAAACGAAAAGACTATATGATAAATATAGTTACTTAGATAGTAATAATTATAAAATTCTTAATTTTGTTTTATATGGGGAATTTTTGAAACCAATAAATAATGAATATTCTGCAAAATTAAGAATCGATTACAAAAATAAAAAAGTAATAATGGAAATATATAATAAAGATAATGAATTGATAGACAATTTATCATCATGGTCTTTTGAATTGTTAGAAGAAAAATTATGTAGGAAATTAAATTATGTATGTTTAGTAGAGGGCGACAAAAAATTTTCACATAATGTACTATATGTTAAATATGACAAATATAAGTTTTATAAATTAAAAAAATTCAGTAATTTTATCCAATTATTAAAACGAGGACAGGTTAGAATATCATTTACACTAGGTGTATACAAAAGTGGTAGTAAATCCGGTAAAATGCATGATCATGGAACACAATTTAGTATAAGAAAAGAAAATGTAAAACTTTTATTCGATGAAATAGAACTAGAATAGTTTAAGAAACAAAAGGTCAGGTCAGTTTAATAAATGGTTTGGAACATAAAAAAACAGACTATAAAGTCTGTTTGATTACTAAATGGTCGGGAAGACAGGATTTGAACCTGCAACCTCATGGTCCCAAACCATGTGCACTGCCAAGTTGTGCTACTTCCCGATAATATATGGTGCGCCCGAAGGGATTCGAACCCCTGACCTTTTGGTTCGTAGCCAAACGCTCTATCCAGCTGAGCTACGAGCGCATTCATCGGACCTAATAAACATAAATGGTGGCTCCGGGCAGAATCGAACTGCCGACACGAGGATTTTCAGTCCTCTGCTCTACCGACTGAGCTACAGAGCCAAAAAAAATAATGGCGGTTCCGACGGGACTTGAACCCGCGATCTTCTGCGTGACAGGCAGACGTGTTAACCACTACACCACAGAACCAAAAATACTCAAATTGCTATTTAAGTATACTAAATTTTTTGGGTAATTGTCAACACTTATGTGATTTTTTTCTTATTTTTAGACAAATAATTTGTTAATAAGAAGGAAATTACCATAAAAATCATTGATAAAACACCCCTAAAACTAAATTCAAGCCCTGGAAATATTGATAAAGTTGAACCGCACACAAATCCAATTATAATACTATATGTTAAAGATAAATATTTATTAAATAAATAATTTACAACCTTAATTAGAATTACTGCACCAACAATTATACCAATTATAAAAGGTATTAAAGATATCCATTCAAAATAAGATAAACTAAATGGGTTAGATAACATTAATAACACTTTTTCATACATTCCAAGTAGCATCATAAAAAACGAACTGCTTATGCCTGGAATAATTTTACCAGAAATATATAAAATACCTGCTATAAAAAGTTTTATAGGATTCAAATCAGAAACATTGTCATAACTAATAACACTTGGAATTACAATAAGTAATAGTGAAAAAATAACAGAAAAAATTAAAGGTTTCATTTTAAGAATCCCACCCTTATCTTTTAACTCATTAACAAGAATAGGCACTCCACCAAATATTAATCCTATAAAAATATATTTCATTTGAAATTCGTAATATTCATATATTTTAAGAAGTGTATTACCAAAAATAACCACTCCAACCATAATTCCAATAATTACAGGAAATAATATAATTATTTTTTTTGATGGTTTTATACCAGAATCATTAAGTACAATTAAAACCTTATCGTAAATACCAACTAATATTGCTATTGCAGACCCACTAACCCCCGGTAAAACAACTCCTATACCAATTAATATTGAAACAAGAAAACTATACATTCTTTCTTTCCTTCTTTAGAAATTTTTTCACATCATAACCGCTATCATATATAATTCTATCTACACCAATATTTTTCAACCTTTTTATTTCAGATTTACCCAAAACACCCCATGCGCTTACAATAAAATTATTGTTTTTAAGCTTTGTAACCTCATTCTTGCTAAGGCAAATTGCAGTACAAAGTACATGGTTTAGTTTTATATTTTTGCAATCTTTAATAATTGAATCGTTAACATCATATATCAACCAACCAAGTTTAATTGAATTATCCATTTCTCTTATTCTTTTGAGCAAATTATATTTAAACGATATAAGCACAACATTTTTCAAACTATATTGTTTTAATGTATCTACTATGAGTTTTTCATAACCTGTTTCTTTTAATTCAATATATAAATTTACATTTCTTTCAGAAAAATTTTTCAAAAACTCAGTCAACCTAACAATTTTTTCACCTTTATAATACTCATCACCAAAATCCATATTTAATAATTCATCGAATGTATAATCTGACACCTTACCGCTATAATTAGATGTTCTATCAACAGATTTATCGTGTATAAGTACAAGTACATCATCTTTTGTTTTTCTTAAGTCAGTCTCTATACCATCACTACCTACTAAATATGCTAAATAATAGGCACTCATTGTATTTTCAGGAGCATATTTTGATTCACCTCTATGAGAATATACTTTCATTTTATCACCTATTATATAATATGATGAAAATAAAAAAAAAGACTGAGCAGTCTTCATTAATCAATATTGGTTGCGGGAGTAGGATTTGAACCTACGACCTTTGGGTTATGAGCCCAACGAGCTGCCAGACTGCTCCATCCCGCGATGTAAAAAATTAGTGGCGGAGAAAGAGGGATTCGAACCCCCGCGCCGGTTACCCGACCTCCTGGTTTTCAAGACCAGTCCCTTCAGCCAGACTTGGGTATTTCTCCATAATGGTGCCTCAGGCCGGACTTGAACCGGCACGTGATTTAACTCACGCAGGATTTTAAGTCCTGTGCGTCTACCAATTCCGCCACTAAGGCAAGCACCAATTATGTCCAATATCACTGGACTTCTTAATTGTATAATAAAATTAATAATTTTTCAAGCCTTTTTTTTATTTTCTTCTAATTTTTATACAAAAAAATAAATAAAAACTCACATTACTGCGAGTTTACTTACTAAATGGTGTCCTGTATGCGACTTGAACGCATGACCCTTTGATTAAAAGTCAAATGCTCTACCAACTGAGCTAACAGGACATATAACAACACAAACATGGCTGCCTAGGCTAGATTCGAACTAGCGCATGTCAGAGTCAAAGTCTGATGCCTTACCACTTGGCTACTAGGCAAGCTATGGTGGGGAGAAGTGGATTCGAACCACTGAACCCTAAGGAGCAGATTTACAGTCTGCCGCGTTTAGCCACTTCGCTATCTCCCCAAGTGGTGCCGAAAACAGGAATTGAACCCGTAACCTACTGATTACAAGTCAGTTGCTCTACCAATTGAGCTATTTCGGCATAAATGGTGGACTCTACAGGACTCGAACCTGTGACCCCCTGCTTGTAAGGCAGGTGCTCTAACCAACTGAGCTAAGAATCCAGTGACATTGACATGATTAAATATAACATTGATATTTAAATTTGTCAATGGAATTTTGAAATTTTTTTAATTATTTATTCAATTTATTATTTTCTTTGCAAGAAATCTCTTCCATTTTACAAGAAATCCACTCTGGAAGTATCTCGTCAAACAAATCAAATCCTAAATTTGTATCAGACAATTTAGTTCGTTTTCTTTTTTTAGTTTTTCCATTTTTATCTAAAATCATACTTAATTTTATTTGTTTTTTTTCTTCATCCACATCTAAAATTCTTACCTTTTTTTTATCGCCAATTTTAAACACATCATTTATATCCTTTATAAAAAGGCCATTAATCTCCGATATATGGATAAGTCCACTATACTCATTATCCACCTTTGCGAATGCACCATAAGGTTTTAGTGCTGTAATTTCAACTTCAATTATTTCATCTTTTTTATACAACATAATGCACCTCTTATGTTATTTATTATAACATATAATATCTTTTTTTATAATTATCTTTACTACTTTTTAAAATATATGTATAATTTATTTGGAGGTTTACTATGAAAGTTGAAGATCAAATAAAAGAAATTATAGAAAAAATTAGACCATTTTTAATAAACGATGGTGGAGATGTGGAATTTGTTAAATTTGAAAATGGTACTGCATATGTAAAAATGATAGGTAACTGTGCAAACTGTTTATATTCTGACCTAACTATGTCAGAAACAATAGAAACAATATTAACATCAGAAATACCAGAAGTTATAAAGGTAGAAGAATACAGAGATTAATTTTTATCCTGTAACCACTCAATAGGTTCCAAGCGAGCCTTTTTTTCATATAAAATAAACTTATATATAGTATTTAAAAGTGATTCATATTCATCAGTTCTATCAATTATATTTATAACAAGTTCCTCACTTTTACCTTTATTTATTATATCATCATAAATATCAAAATAATAAGTTGGAAATAAAAGTCTTCCAAGCAAAAGAATATATTCATTTTTATTTAAATTTGCCATATTAAAATATGACTTTAAATCATATAAGTTTAACGTTTTATTATAAAAAGTTTCCTTTATAAATTCAGCAACATCCCTTACTCTACTATCAACAACAAAGTTTAAAGGATCATAAAAATTTAAACTTCCACTTTCTTGATATATTCTTTTATGACTCACAACTAAATTTACATTAGTTTTGGAATCCAAATTATTCACAAGATAGCTAATAGCATTTTCACCCATTCCAATAAAATAACTTAAACTATCACACAACAATGGATATTTTTTACCCACCTGACTAATCTGATATTCATAATAATCTATTTTTTCACTCCATAATTTTATCCAATCATTCCTTACCAAACTTTTATCACATTCTATATTAGCAGTCATATTTTGAATATAATTTATATCATTTAAAAATACCTTATCATTTTTATACTTACAAAGCTTAATTAGAACATATGAAATACCATTTACTACAGTTATAATACTTTTATCTTTATTTAAAACAAGTTCATGAACAAGGCATCTTCTCTTTTTCATTTCAAGATTAAGCTTATATATACTCTGTACATCATCATATGGTCTATTTAATGGTACAAAATAATATTCGTCACCACTATAATAAAAATAATAACAATTATCTTTTTTTATAAGCTCATCTAAAAAAATATTGTAATAAAAATTAATGGTATTCTTCATACTTTCACCTACATAAATATATGATTAAATGCAAAAAAAAAGAAGCATTATCTTGCTTCTTCTACTGCTCTTGTTTCTCTTATTACAGTTATTCTTATTGTACCAGGATATTGCATTTCATTTTCGATTCTATCTTTAATATCACGTGCAACTTTGATAGATGTTAATTCATCCATCTCTTCAGGTTTTACAATAACTCTTAAATCTCTTCCAGCCTGCATTGCAAATGATTTTTCTACACCATCAAATGAATTTGCAATTTCTTCTAATTGTTGCAATCTCTTTACATAGTTTTCTAAAGAATCATTTCTAGCACCAGGTCTTGATGCACTAATTGTATCTGCAATTGCAACTAATGAAGAAATAATACTTGTTGCAGGAGTATCACCATGGTGTGATGCAATCGCATTTATTACAACTTCATCTTCATCATATTTTTTTGCAATCTTTTCTCCAATTTCTACATGGCTTCCCTCAGCCTCAAAATCAATTGCCTTACCTATATCATGAAGTAACCCTGCTCTCTTAGCAAGTGAAACATTTTCTCCAACTTCTGCAGCTAAAAGTCCTGCCAAATTAGCAACTTCAATAGAATGTTGTAACGCATTTTGACCATAACTTGTTCTAAAATGTAATTTACCAATAATTTCAACTAGTTCAGGATCAATTTTAGATATTCCAAGTCCAAATATTGCTTCTTCACCTTTTTCAATGATTTTTGCCTTTATTTCTTTACAAGTCTTATCATATATTTCTTCAATTCTACCTGGATGTATTCTTCCATCCTTTATTAAATTTTCAATTGTAACCTTTGCAATCTCTCTTCTAAGTGGATCAAAACTAGAAAGTACTATTGTTTCTGGTGTATCATCAATAATTAAATCAACACCTGTTACTGCCTCAATTGTTCTTATATTTCTTCCTTCTCTACCAATAATTCTACCTTTCATATCATCATTTGGTAAATTAATTACTGATATCGTAGCCTCATTTGTAACATCTGACGCATATTTTTGCATTGCAAGTGTTAATAAATTTTTTGCCTTTTTATCAACATCAAGTTTTGCTTCTGCTTCCTTGTCTTTTATATATGCTGCAATTTCTTTAGTCATTGATTCTTCAACATGTTTCATGACCATTTTTCTTGCTTCTTCTTTAGAAAATCCAGAAATCTTTTCTAGTTTTTCAAGTTGCTCTTTTAAAACCCCATCAGTTTTCTCTTCTAACGCCTGAATATCCTTTTGTCTTTGTACTAAATTGTTTTCTTTTTCTGATAATAAATTTTCTCTATCTTGAAGAATTTGATCTCTTCTATCTATACTATTTTCTCTTTGTTGTAATCTATCTTCTAAATCCTTTACTTCAAGTTTTTTCTCTTTAACTTCTCTATCTATATCTTGTTTTAATTTATATTGTTCTTCTTTTATTTCTAAGATAGTATCTCTTTTTAATTTTTCTGCTTCTTTTTTTGCCTTTTCAATTATATTATCAGATTTCTTTTCTTTTGACTTCATTATAAGTACTGCACCAAATATTGTTAGTAGTGCGCCAAAAATCAATCCAAGAGTAGAAAATAATAATTTTTCCATATTTTCCCTCCATGATTTTTATTTATATATATTAATATTATTTAATCTATATATACTTTTAGTATAAAGTTTATTTCAAATAAAGTCAATAGCGATAATTTTTTAACAAAAATAATTATTTATATTTTTAGAACAAATTACAACCAATAAAAATTATACAAATATATTTTTAGAGTTCAATAAAAGAAAAACAATTACGATCTGTAATTGTCATCATTTTCATCTTCTAAGCCATTTTTAATACCCTTTGTAATACCTTTTGCAATAGAACCAGCTGCATTTCCAATAGTTGGTGCCATTTCATCAATGCTTTCTTTAGCAATAGGCATAGTTTGTTGTGTTGTAAATGCAAGAATATGTCTTCTTTTTGCAAAAGTAAAAATAGAAGTAAAAATAACAATTGTTGCAAAACAAATAAATGCACCAAACATGATTGAAGTACTATTTGAAAATTCGCTTATACTATTTTTAGCAGCACAATATTCTTTAGTTATAGAATTATTTTTGTATTTATCAAATTCGCAATATTGAAAACTAGGATCAAGTGCGTTAGTTATAATATATAAATCATATTTCTCACCATCAGTATATTCAGAACTTTCATCATACTCTATTCCCTTGCTTATAAGTTCATTCCTTTTTTCCTCAAGATTTTTTTCCAAAACATCAACTTTAGAAGTCGCTGGCTTTGCAATACCACGATATATTAAAAAACCACCTATAAATAAACCAACTACTAAAATTAATATTGCAAATACAGTAATACCTTTCTCAGTTTTTTGATATTTCTCTTCATTTAAATATTTTTTCTCATCCATACAATTAACTCCTTCACTCATTATAATAATACAACATTTTTATTTTTTTTGCTAGTATAATCACAAATTACTAAAAAAACTGTACACTAATAACTTTTTTAAATTTATGAATTACATTTTATAAAGAATATCAATCATATTTCATACAATTTAATGAGGAGTTTTACTATGAATTTAATACCAAACATACCACCAAAATTATTTTCATTAAGCGCTGTTGCAGTTGGTTATTTATTAATAGATGATACAACGGCAAATGAACAAAATGCACTTGGAAACTGGCTTATGCTTGTCGCACAAATTCTTTGTACAAATGCTTTTTATAAGCAAGTTATGCAAGAGCGTGGCCTTAATAATACTAAAAATGATAATGAACAAACAATAGTTATGATGCAAAAGATGATGGATGCTCTGCAAAAAGAAATTGACGAAATAAAAAAAGGAAATTAATTCCTATTTATTTGTATTATGATAATAATTAAATTCAGAAAGTTCAATTGAAAGTGCTTGTAAGTCATCCGCATCATAAACTTCTTCAAGTGCTGTTTCTACTTCGTACATTAAAGACTTTATATCATTAAATTTTTTATAATCAATTTCATATCTTTTTAAAATTTCTATCTGTCTATTCGATAAATATAAATTATCACTTATTTTATTAAATTTATTATCATAAATCGATTTTTTTGCTATTTCATTTATTTCTTCATCACTATACATATTATTTATCCTTTAATTCATATTTTTTCACAGAACCAAGTATTTTTTCTTTATCATCTGATACACTTATATTATAAATTTCACTATTTAACCTATAAAAAATCACATTATTAGCATTTATCTGATAAATTAAATCATAAGGTAATTTATCAATATCATGATTTTCCAAATATTTTTTTATATATTCTAAATTATAATTATCACTTTCTACTTCAACAGTTAAAAGTTCATCATTATATAATTCATTCATCTTTTCCATATAATTTATTATTAAAACATTATTTTTAATCATCTCTAGAAGGATTTTTTCAGCAGATTTTTTATCAAGTAATAAAAATGTATGTAAGAATATTGCGGATTCATCTAACAAATCTTCTACAGAATATTTTGAATTCATACAGGATGATACTTTTTTACCAATATATTCTGCATCTACATCTTTATTGTAACTTTCTAAATCAGAATCAAATAAAGTATTTATTCTTTTAATATTATTAATATCATTTTCATTTAAGCATTTTCTTCTAAGAATTTTATGAAAAACACTAGAATTATAAAATTCTATCATTTCTTTCATTGCTAAAGAAAATAATTCTGTTGAAGAAGAAATTTTATCACTAAATTCGTCAAAAGATGATATATTTTTTAACATTTCAAATACTTCACTATCAAATTCAGATAATGTATTGCATTCTTGCATCAATGCATATTTTGAATACAAATCATTATATGCAGTCATTTTAAGCATTGTATCAAAAACTTTAGCAATTTTATCTTCATCAGTATCTAAAGAGCCATCAAATTTTATATCAAATGATCCATCCATGTATAAATTTGGTCCAAAAGTATTTTTGAAATTTTCATTTAACCTATTAATACTTTTTCTTACTTCTTTATTATAATTCATATTAATCCCCCCTTTAAAGCATCAACTAACTGGCTAGTATAGATTAAATTGTTTATTTTGTCAAATTAGAAACTGCTTTTATTATAGCAATTTTACCATATTCATAAGTTAAAGAACCTTGCATATATGCAATATATGGTTTTCTAATTGGACCATCACAAGAAAGTTCTATTGAAGAACCTTGTGTAAATGTACCAGCCGCCATTATTACTTTATCTTCATACCCAGGCATATCCCATGGCATAGGAATAGCAAATGAATCTACTGGTGATGCCATTTGAATACCTTGACAATACTTAATTAAATCCTCTTCGTTTCCAAATTCAATATTTTGAACAATATCTACTCTTTCATCATTGTATCTTGGTTCTACTTTATATCCTAATTCTTCTAATACTTTACTTGCAAGTACAGCTGTTTTAAGTGCTGATGCAACCACACTTGGTGAGAAAAATAATCCCTCTAAAATTTGTTTATTAATACCAAGTGTTGGACCTACTTCCCTACCTTCACCTGGAAGTGTTAATCTTTCACCCGCTAAATCCACTAATCTTTTTTTACCAACGATATAAGCACCATTAGGAGCAATTCCTCCACCTAAATTCTTTATAAGTGAACCAACTATTATATCCGCACCCATTTCAATTGGTGAAACCTTATCTACAAATTCACAGTAACAATTATCAACCATAATAATTACGTCTTTATCATAATTTCTAATTAAATCTACTACTTTTTTTATTTTTGAATTTGATATACTTTTTCTTGTAGAATATCCTTTTGATCTTTGTATTTCAATTAACTTTATTTTTGATTTTTTTAATCTTTCTTCTATTTTTTCATAATCAAAATCATCATTAATTAAATCGATTTGTTCATAATTTACACCAAATGATTTTAATGAGCTATCATTTGGAACAATACCTATAACTTCATGAAGTGTATCATAAGGAAGTCCACTTATACTAAGCATTGTATCACCAGGTCTTAAATACGCAAATAAAGCAACTGTAAGAGCATGTGAACCTGATATAAATTGACTTCTAACAAGAGCATCCTCTGCGCCAAAAATTTCAGCATATATCTTTTCTATTACATCTCTACCAATATCATCATATCCATAACCTGTTGTTTGTGAAAAATGTGCTTCTGATAATTTATTGTTCCAAAAAGCATTTAAAACTTTCAAACTATTATATTCACAAATTTCATCTATTTTTTTAAACTCTTTATCTAATTCTTTCTCTGAATCATTTACTAATTTTATTATTTTTTCGTCCATACTAATCCTCCAACTCTATTATCATACCACTTTTAATCTGTTCATCTTTTATAATATTAATTATTTGCTTTGATACATCTTCTACTGTGGATAATTTTTCTTGGCCTATTCTTTTAAGTTCACTATCTAAAAATTCTGGGTTCATCTCCCTTATGCTTTCTGTATCAATCCACCCAGGCATAACTGAAATTACTTTAACATTTTTTAGTGCAAAAGATAATGTTTTAGTTAATGAATTAAGTCCAGCCTTACTCGCACAATAATCCATACTTATATCATTGTATGTGCTAACAGCATCTTTTGATGAGATATTAACAATTATACCATCATTCATATATTTATATGCATATTTTGAAACAAGAAAAGGCCCAACCAAATTTGTTTCAAGTACTTTCATAAATTCTTCTTTTGTTTTATCATAAATATAATTATCCTGTGCATAAGCAGCATTATTTATAACAATGTCTATCTTACCAAAGTTATCCACAATATAAGTTATCGTATTTTTTATAGAATTTTCATCTGTTACATCACATTTAACACTTAATGATTTTACATTATACTTTTCTTCTATATTTTTTTTTAGCCACTCTGCTTTTTCTTTACTTTTATTATATCCAATTATTACATTGCATCCATTTTTTGATAACTCTTCTATTAAACCTTTTCCAAGTCCAATAGACGCACCAGTTACAAAAACTACTTTTTTATTTAAATCCAAGAATATCACTTCCTTAAAAAATATTATATCATTATTCATATAGAAAAAAAAGAACTACTCTGTTCTTTTAATTATATCTCTAGCAGATACAAGTCCGGTTGCAGCTGCTGTAACTATATTACCTGCTTTACCAGCACCATCACCTATAAAATATACATTATAATTATCAAGCTTAAAATTATCATCTGTTGTTATTTCATTACTAAAGAACTTTATCTCTGGTCCATAAAGGAGTGTTTCATCATTATTCACACCTGGAATTATTTTATCAAGTTCTTCTAATCCTTCTAATATATTTACTATTATTCTATGAGGAAGTACAAGCGCTAAATCACCTGCTACACAATCCTCTAAAGTTGGTGTAATAAATGATTTATTTATTCTACCCCAATTACTTCTTCTACCACTTTTCAAGTCTCTAAGTGTTTGAATTATTGGTTTTGAATCACCTAAAACATTTGCAATTTTAGCAATCGATTCACCATATTCTCTTGTATTTGTAACTGGTTCTGTTAAATTAACTTTACTAATAAATGCAAAATTCGAATTATTTGATTTGATATCTTTTAATGAATGCCCATTTACACATATATATCCATAGTAATTTTCTTTAGCAACAAAACCTCCAGGATTTGTACAAAAAGTTCTTATTTCATCATTGTATGTTTTTGTTTTTATAAATATTGTGGGATCATATATAACACTACATATTTCCTCAAGTACTTCTTTTCTAACTTCAACTCTAACACCAATTTCAATACTCTTTGACAAATATGGAATATTATATTTATCGGCAAGTTCTTGTATCCATTTTGCGCCTGTTCTTCCTGGTGCGATTACAACATTTTTAGATTTTACTTCTTTTTTTTCTTTTAATTCTTCATATCTAATTATATGTTCATCTTCTTTTATACTCTCTATATCAGTAACATTAGTGCATTCTTTAATAGTTACGCCTTTTTCTTCTAAATAATTACTGAATTCCTCAATATATTGAGGCAAATGATCACTACCTAAATGTTTTTGCTTTATTAAAAGTAGTCTATCTCCCAATCTTGTAACCTTTTTTTGTATTTCTTTTGCTTCTTCCATATTACTAGGAAAAACTTCTGCATCCATATGAAATTTATTAAAAATTTCTTCAGTTTCATCTATCAATTTATATGCTTCTTCGTCTTTCATATATCTAAATAAATCCGATTTTCCTAATTTAGGGATAAAATTTAATTTACCATCAGAAAAAGTTCCAGCCCCACCATAACCTGATAATATATTACATGGGTTACAATTTTTACATTCTGTTTTATTTTTATTCATCGGACAAACTCTATTTTTAACAAGTCTACCTTTTTCTAACATTAATATTTTTAAATTTGGATTTTTTTGTGTAAGTTCATATGCGCAAAATAATCCAGCAGGTCCAGCACCTACTATAACAACATCATACATCATTTTAACCTCCTAAATACATTATATCAAAAAAAGAGCATTTTTAATACTCTTATTCGGTTTTGTCAAATTGTGAATTATATAGATTTGCATAGAAACCATTTTCTTTAATTAATTCATCATGGTTTCCTTGTTCAATTATATTTCCATCTTTCATAACAAGAATTAAATCAGCATTTTTTATTGTTGATAATCTATGTGCGATTATAAATGATGTTTTACCTTCTGATAATTTATCCATTGCTTTTTGAACAAGTTCTTCTGTTCTTGTATCAACATTACTTGTTGCTTCATCAAGTATTAATAATGGTTTATGATCTATCATACCTCTTGCAATTGTTAGAAGTTGTCTTTGTCCTGATGAAACACTATCAATATCAGAAAGATAAGAATCATAACCATTTGGAAGTGTTTTAATAAAGTGATGTACTCCAACTTTTTTACATACATCAATAACTTCTTCATCAGTTACATTTTCATTATTATATACTATATTTTCTTTTACAGTACCATTAAAAAGCCAAGTATCTTGAAGTACCATGGTAAATAAATCGTGTATATTTTCTCTAGATAAATCTTTTATGTTAACTCCATCAATTTTTATGTCACCACTATTTATTTCATAAAATCTCATAAGTAAATTTACCATAGTTGTTTTACCCGCACCAGTAGGTCCAACTATTGCGACCTTTTGTCCAGGTTTTATTTTTGCATTAAAATCCCTAATAATTATCTTGTCAGAATCATAACCAAATTTAACATGATTAAATTCTACCTCTCCTTTTGCTTTAGCCTTATCTAACGTTTTAGTTACATTTTCTTTTTCAAGTTCTGGTTCTTCTAAAAATTCAAATACTCTTTCTGATGCAGCCGCAGTTGATTGAAGTGAAGTAAGTCCTTGAGCAATTTGAGAAAGTGGATTTGTGAATAGTCTTACGTATGTGATAAATGCGATTATTACACCAAATGTAATCATATCTTTTGATACTAATAATGCTCCAACTATGCATACAGCAACATAACCAAAGTTACCAATAAAGTTCATAATAGGCATCATTAATCCTGATAAGAATTGACTTTTTCTATTACATTCATAAACACTTTTATTTAATTCATCGAATTTTTTATCTGATTCATTCTTACCATTGTATACTTTAACAACATTAAGTCCAGAATATATTTCTTCAATATGACCGTTTAATTTACCAAGTTCAACTTGTCTTGCGGTAAAATATTTTTGTGATTTTGAAAGTATTTTTATCATAAATACAAAACCAATCAAACTAGATAAAATTGCAGTTAAGGCCATTATATAGTTTGTATAAAACATCATTATTATAGAACCTATAAAAAGTGTAACTGAACTTACTAATGACGCAAGTGATTGGTTCATACTTTGAGCAATTGTATCAACATCGTTTGTTACTCTAGATAATATATCACCAGATAAATTTTTATCGAAATATTTAAGTGGTAATTTGTTTATCTTTTTAGATATATTACTTCTTAATTTCTTTGCAAATTTGTTTGCGACATCAGTCATTAATATAGATTGAATAAATGTAAATAAAGCACTTAATACATAAAGTATAACAAGGAAAAGTGAAATACTTTTTATTTTATCCATATTCATTTTTGGACTTAATATAGTTTTTATACTCTTAGGAAGTTCATCAACTTTAGAATATATTTTCTTTACATCCTTATCACTATCAAGACCACTCATTTTTTCTAAAAATTCAAATTTTTCTTCTGAAGTAATTGTTTGACCAGATATTTTACTATTACTTAATAAAACTTTTTTTATTGAATCTGGAATATCATTTAATGACTTTTCATCCATTCCACTAGTCATCATTGAAAGTAATTTTCTTTTATCATCTGTACTTATTACTTCACCTTTATATTCTGTATTTTCTAAAATAATATTTTGAATACTATCAGGTAATTTTAATAAAGTGCTCATCATATTTTCTTTGTTCATATTTTGGATACTATTTTGAAAACTTAATTTATCAGTCATGCTTACATTATCTGATGACATTATTTTTGTAATTGTTTCATTATCCATTTTTATATTTAGTATTTCACTATATCTATTTTTTAAATCATCGCTTTTAAGTTCATCTGTTATATCATTAGTTAATTTCTTTAAATTTGATGTATTAAGTACAATTCCTTTTTGAATTTCATCTGTTAAATCTGATAATTTGTTTGGTGCGCTAAGTGATAAGATTGCCCCTCCCATCGCTAAAATTAACGCAACTAAAATAAAGATTTTAAACGAACCAAGACTTTTAAATAACTTTGATATTGATGTTTTAAAATCTTTTGGTTTTTCTACTGCTCCTGGACCATGACCTGGTCCTCTTCTTGGAGGTCTATTGTTATTTTCTTCATTATTCATTTTCAAGTTCCTCCTTCGATAATTGTGATAATGCAATTTCTTTATATACATCACATGTTTTAAGTAGTTCCTTATGTGTTCCTATTCCAGCACATTTACCATTATCTAGAACAATTATTTTATCTGCATTCATGATTGTTCCAATCCTTTGAGCCACAATTAATATAGTTGCATCTTTTGTGTATTTCTTAAGTTCTTTTCTTAAAACAGAATCTGTTTTATAATCAAGTGCTGAAAATGAATCGTCGAATATATATATTTCTGGATCTCTTGCGATTGCTCTTGCGATTGAAAGTCTTTGTTTTTGTCCACCGGATACATTAGTTCCACCTTGTGCAATATGTGCATCATATGTATTTTCCATTTTTGAAACAAATTCTTCTGCTTGAGCAACTTTTACAGCATCTTTAATTTTTTCTTTTGTTATTTCACCTTTCCCATTTTCACCATAAGCAATATTACTTGATACTGTTCCATTAAACATAACTGCTCTTTGTGGAATATAACCAAGTTTATTATATAAATCTTTTAACTTATATTCTTTAACATTTACTCCATCAACTAATACTTCACCTTTTGTTGCATCATAAAATCTTGGTATTAAGTTAATAAGTGTTGATTTACCACTACCAGTTGATCCAATAAATGCGATTGTTTCTCCTTTTTTTGCCTTAAATGATATATCTTCTAGTAAATATTCTTCAGCATCTGGATACTTAAATGAAACATTTTTAAATTCAACTGTACCAACTTCTTTTGCTTTAGCTCCTTTACCATCTTTTACGCTAATTACTGTATCTAACACTTCATTAACTCTCTTTGCTGAAACATTTGCTCTTGGAAGCATCATAAATATCATTGCTAACATTAAAAATGACATAATTACTTGCATTGCATAACTACTAAATACAACCATATCACCAAATAATGATATTTTATCTGCCATATTAGCACTTTCTATTAATCCAGCACCTATAAAGTATATTGAAAGTGTTAAAAAGTACATTACAAGATACATTACTGGTTGCATAACTGAAAATGCTTTTTGATTAAATAATTGATTTTTAGTTAAATCATTATTTACTTTTTCAAACTTATCTTCTTGATATTTTTCAGCATTAAAGGCACGAACTACTCTTATACCTGTTAAGTTTTCTCTTGTTACTCCATTTATTTTATCTATTAAATTTTGTACTATTTTAAATCTAGGCATTACTATAATCATAAGTACTAATATAGTTACTAGTAATATAACTACTGCAATTGCAGTTATCATACTCCATGTTAAGTTCTTACCTAAAATTTTTGTTACTGCCCAAACTGCTGTTATTGGTGACTTAATTAATAATTGAAGTCCCATGGCAATAAACATTTGGATTTGTGTAATATCATTTGTTGTTCTTGTAATTAAACTACTTGCTTGAAAGTTTTTAACTTCTTCCATTGATAGGTTTTCAACTTTTTCAAATAAACTTTTTCTTGTTCTCATTGAAAATGATGCCGCAATATTTGATATTAAATATCCAACAATAATTGCTGAAACTAAACTACCAAATGCACAAAGAAGCATATATCCTCCTTGCGTTAATATATCACTCATAAGAGCGCCCTTTGTTTGAACTAGTTTAGTTATTTCAGACATATAATCTGGCATCTTAAGTTCAAGCCATACCTGAACAATTATTAAAATAAAACTTATAAAAGCAAAAAACAAATCTTTTTTATTTAATTCTTTTAATAATTTTAACATAACTTCTCACTCTTTCTCTTCATTTAAATTTTCTTTCATTTTTTTTGCGACTTTAAAAAATATTTCTAAATCATCAGTATCTATATCCTTAGTTAATATAGAATTTACTTTTTCAAATACTTTTCTAGATTCATTATAAAATTTCAAAGAAGTAGAAGATAATTCTATTTTTTTACTTCTTGCATCTATCTTTGAATCCGTCCTAATAATAATATTATGTTTTTCCATAGTTTTTAATATTCCAGATATTGTAGATCTTCTAAGATTAAGTACTTTTTCTAAATCTCTTTGATAAATGTCAGTATCTTTATTTTGTATTAAATAATGCACAATTCTCATTTGTACTTGACTTGGCATATTTTTAATAGGAGTACATTTACCTTCATTTATTAAGAATCTACGTATATTATGATCTAGAGTTATTATTTCATATGCAATTCTATTTTTTTCCATATTTACTCCTTATTTTGTTAGGTGCATAACAATTATATACAGAAGAAAAAATAATGTCAATAAAATAACATTATTTTTATATATCTTTTCCCCATTTCCAATTAGTTATAATATCCATGTCTTTTCCATATTCACAAATATATTCATTGTGTTCAACTAATTTATTTTTGCACCACTCAATTAATTCAGATGACTTATCTAAATCTTTAGTATATTTAAGTGCATCAATAATTAAATTAAATCTATCTATCTTATTTTGTACTCTCATATCAAATGGAGTTGTTATTGTACCTTCTTCTTGATATCCATGTACATGCATATTTTTATTATGTCTATTATAGGTTAATTGATGTATTAAAGATGGATAACCATGGAAAGCAAATATTATTGGTTTATTTTTAGTAAATATTGCATCATAATCAGAATCATTTAATCCATGTGGATGTTTATCATTTGATTCAAGGCGCATTAAGTCAACTACATTTACCACTCTAATTTTTAACTTAGGCATTTCTTTATTTAATATAGAAGTTGCCGCAAGTACTTCAAGTGTTGGTGTATCTCCTGCGCACGCAAATACTATATCAGGACTCTTTCCTTCATCGTTAGAAGCCCAATCCCATATTCCAATACCTTTTGTACAATGTTTAATTGCTTCATCCATAGAAAGCCATTGATATCTTGGATGTTTTGACGCTACAACTACATTTATATAGTTTTTAGTTTTTATAATATGATCAAATGTTGATATTAATGTATTTGCATCTGGTGGTAAATACATTCTAACAATATCTGCTTTTTTAGTAACTAAATGATTTAAGAAACCTGGATCTTGGTGTGTATAACCATTATGATCTTGTTGCCAAATATGAGAAGATAAAATTATGTTAAGTGATGAAATATCTTCTCTCCAAGAAAGTGATTTTGTAACCTTTAACCATTTTGCATGTTGTGAAACCATTGAATCTATTATTCTAGCAAATGCTTCATAACTATGTATAAAACCATGTCTTCCTGTTAAAATATATCCTTCTAAAGCACCTTCACAAAAGTGTTCTGATAAATATGAATCAATTACTCTTCCATCAACACCTAAAAATTCATCATTTTCATATGTCTTATTTACCCACTGTCTATTTGTTTCTTCAAACATAGCATTTAATCTATTCGAAAGGGCTTCATCTGGTCCAAATATTCTAAAGTTTCTTTCTTCTTCATTAAGTTTAAGTAAATCCCTTACATATTTACCTAATTCCATCATATCTTGAGCAACTATGCTTCCATGTTTTTTAACCTCAACACCATACTTTTTAAAATCAGGAGTTCTAAGTTCTTTTAAAAGTTTTCCTCCATTCGCATGCATATTTGCGCCCATTCTTCTGTTTCCTTTTGGAGTTAATTCTTTTAAATCTTTTCTAAGAGCACCATTTTTATCAAATAACTCTTCTGGTTTATAACTTCTAAGCCATTCTTCTAATAATTCTAAATTTTTATCATTAGTACTATTTACAACAATTGGAACTTGATGCGCTCTAAATGTACCTTCTATTTGTTTTCCTTCTACAACTTTCGGTCCTGTCCATCCTTTTGGAGTTCTAAGTATAAGCATAGGATAAGCTGGTCTTCTAATTCTTCCATTTTTAGCATCAGCTTTTATTATCTGAAGTTTTTCAACTATTTCATCCATAATAAGTGCCATTTGTTTATGAAGTTCTAGTTCATCTTTTCCTTCTAGATAATATGGATCCCATCCACAACCTTTAAAATAATTTAAAAGTTCATCATTTGAAATTCTAGAAAGAACTGTAGGATTTGCGATTTTATATCCATTTAAATGAAGTATTGGTAATACTATTCCATCTGTTCTAGGATTTAAAAATTTATTTAAATGCCAACTTGTCGCAAGTGGACCTGTTTCTGCTTCACCATCACCAACTACACACGCAGCAATTAAAGATGGATTATCTAATACCGCACCAAATGCATGTGATAAACTGTATCCTAGTTCTCCACCTTCATTTATAGATCCTGGTGTTTCAGGAGCAACGTGACTAGATATTCCACCTGGGAAACTAAATTGTTTGAATAATTTTTTTAATCCTTCTTTATCTTCTGTTATGTTTGGATAAATTTCACTATAAGTACCTTCTAAATAAACATTTGATACAATAGAATTTCCACCATGACCAGGTCCTGATATATAAATCATGTCTAAATCATATTTATTTATTATTCTATTTAAGTGTGTATATATAAAGTTTTGTCCTGGAACAGTTCCCCAATGTCCAACTATATTTGCTTTTAAGTCTTCTTTTTTTAATTTTCTTTCTAAAAGTGGGTTATCAAGTAAATATAATTGACACGCTGATAAATAGTTTGCCGCTCTAAAATATTCATCTAATTTTTTTATTTCTTTATTACTTATTTCTTTTGCCATTTCATCACACCTCTACTATATATCATTATATAATATTTACAAAATAATAACAATTATGTAACTTTAAAAACTAAAAAAACTTACTATTTCTAGTAAGCTTTATTCCTTATTATATTTATTAACAAATTCATTTAATTGTTGCATTTTTTCATCTAATTTTCTTATATCAAGTGAACAATTATACATTTCTTTTTTTACTTCTTCTGGTATTTCACTTGGGAATTTATATTGCACCTTGTGATCAATACTAGCCCAGAAATCCATCGCACTTGTTCTTATTTGAATTTCAGCTTCCACATGTTCAACTGTTTCATTTAAATATATTGGAACTAAAACAATTAAATGATAACTCATATATCCAGTTGATTTAGGATTTTTTATATAATCTTTTTCTTCTTTTATTTTAAATTGTTTTGAACTTTTTATTATATCAACGATATCATATACATCATCTAAAAATGAACAAACTATTCTTATACCAATTATATCATGTACATGTGATATCATATTTTTAGTAGTTACTTCATAACCCTTTTTATTAAGTTTATCAATAATACTTTTTTCAGTTTTAAGTCTTGATTTCATATGTTCAACAGGGTTATATTTATTTTTAAATTCAAATTCTTTTATAAGTATATTAAATTGTGTTTCAAGAAGTTGAAGAGCAAAATTATATTTAAGCATTAATTCAGATACTTCTCTTTCATTTATTAATATATTATTCATAAACTTCTCCTTTCTTTTTTATAAAAAAATAAAGCAATCCTAAAATTGGATTACTTCTAAATTTATGGGCAAATAGGATTATAACATTATATTAATTTTTTGTAAAGTACTTTTTTTAATTTTTTTATATTCTATAAATCATGCCTTGATAATATTCCAGCAGGTCTTTTCTTAAGCACATTAAATACTGGGAATAAACCAATAATAAGATTAAACAAATATGTACAAACTATAGTTATTATAATTATATTAGCATTAATCAAAAACATACCACTTATATATTTTATTTTAGATAAATTATAAAGTATGTAAGCCATAAATACTATTCCTGGTAAACCCGCAATTGTTGTAATTGCAAATATCTCAGATGAAAACATTTTATAAATATCACTCTTTTTAACACCTATTGCCCTATAAATACCTATTTCTTTTATCCTAGACATAAATGATGATCTAATCATAAAGAATATTTCTATAAGTGATATTGCAAGTATTATTCCAGAAAGTATTAATGTACTTGTTATATTATCTTTTACTTCATCAAGATATTTATCTTTACTATAATTATAACTATCATTTATATTTAGATTCATACTTCTAAACTCTTCTAAAGTTTTCGATTTATCAGATGAATAAATTGTTAAATCAGATGTATTTTTTATTAAATTATATTTTATAGTATTATCATTAACAAAATAATAATTATAGTTATATTTTGAATCATAGTATCCTACAACTACTAATTTTCTTCCATTTATTTTTTCATTTATTTCTTTATTTAAAGGCATATCATCCTTATTAGATATATTTACTATAGTTTCATAATCATTTTCTGGTGTTCTACCTTTTTTAAGGTCTATTTTATCAGTAAAAAGTGAATAATTCATAAAATTATTTTCTTTTGTTTCTGAAGAATACATATTATTTGATGTATTACTAGAATTATATATTATATCCAGAAATTTTGATTTATCTGTATAAATAGTTGGACTACTAGTATTAGATATACCAACTATTTTAAAATCAGGTAATGAATTCACTGATAACGTTCTATCAAGTAATTTACTTGAATCTGTTATACCTGCCATTTGAAGTGATGAATCATTATCAAATGCATTATCTATAATCATTTTATCAACTACAACTTCAGTATCATTTTCTGGCATTCTACCATAAATCAAATTATCTTTATTAATCATTTCATAAGAAGATAATGAACCTGATATAGAGTTTTCCATTTTACTTGTTTGATAATAATCATTTATATTAATTTTCATACTTACAAGTGAATCACCTGGTAAAATATAATTTATGTTTTCTTTTTGTTCGAATGACAAATAATCATCTACATTTATTTTCTTTAAATTAACAATTAAATAGTTTTTATTATATTTAACAAAATTTTCATCTTTAATATTAAATAATGCACAAATTGAACTAATAGAAAACATTATAAACATTGCACTTATAAAAAATCCAAGTAATAATATTTTCTTTAAAACAGGATAATCAAATACTTTCTTAAAACCATTTTTAATTAAAGTAATAGGATTAAATATAGATGAATATTTCTTTTTAAAATTACTATTTATTACATTTTTAAAATCAAAATTATACTTATCTATATCCTCTTTAGCAATACTTTTATAATGGTCATCAATAAGTTCTATACTAGAATTATCATCAATTACTTCTATCTTTTTACTTTCATTACTTCTTAAATAAATATTACCATTTTTAACAATTATATCTATTTTTACATTATCATTATTATTTCTATATATATTTATATCTGTATTATCTTTTTTTATCTCATCTATTTTTTCAAAATCTTTTAAATATATATTATTATCTATTTCGTAATCTAATTCATCATTTTGTGTATTTTCAAAATCTTTTATTGCTTTACCATCACTAAGTTCAATTATTCTATCAGCATAAAATCTCGCTAAAGACTCTTCATGAGTTACAAGTAAAACAAGTCTTTCCTTTGAAATTGATTTTATTATTTTCATTATTTCAAGTGAATTTTTACTATCCAAATTTCCTGTTGGTTCATCCGCTAAGATTATATCTGGATCTTTTACGATTGCTCTTGCAACTGCGACTCTTTGTCTTTCACCACCCGAAAGCATTGATGATGGTCTATTTTTATATCTTTCCATTCCTACTTTTTCAAGTACATACTCTACTCTTTTTTTAATCTCTTTTTTATCTTTTATACCAATCATAGTAAGAACTAAAGCAACATTATCAAAAACACTTAAATTATCTATTAATTTATAGTCCTGAAATATATATCCAATATTTATATTTCTAATTTTATCTACTTTGTATGAACATTTAGAACTTATTTTTTTATTATCAATATAAATTTTACCACTTTTTATCTTATCAAGACCACCAATTACATTAAGCAAGGTTGTTTTACCACATCCAGATGGTCCTAAAAATGCGACTAATCCATTATTTTTTAAGTTAAGAGATATATTATTAATTACATGTACTTGATTTTTCTTATGCCTATTAAAATATTTATTAACATTTTCTAAAGTAATCATATTTTATACCTCCTCTTTTATCGTACTTATCGCACTTTTTTTGAATAATTTTTTTGAAAACTTTTGACTAATTAAATATGACATCATTATAAGTACAATATATAAAATTGCATAATCTTTAAAATTAAGATAAGTAAGTATTGTATTTATAAACTCAAGATTAATTATGTGTATACTATTTAAATAGATAACTATCATAAATGAGAAGAACGCCAAATTTGAAACAGTAAGTAATTCAATTATAAGTAACTCTTTTGAAACCTTTTTAGTGGCACCAAGCATTCTTATAACTCCAAAATATTCATTTCTAGATTTCAAAATAATATTGATTACAAAATATGAAATAAAGAATATTGTTATTATTAAAACTATTTTTGTAACTGTTCCCATTATTTTAGTAATTTGTTCATATCCACCTGTTACTAAAGTATCCTTTATATATAAAGTTTTAAAACCAGCATCCTCAAGAGAAGATATTGTATTTCTTACATCTTGTACATCCTTAACAAATACACTACTTTGGTAATTTCCTTTATTAAATAATTTATTATAATCTTCAGAATTTATATAAATATTACCATTATTTTCTTTAAAATCAAGACCAAGTAATTTTTTCATATTATTTTTATTATAAACTTTACTAACATTTAATGATAAATTTTCAGTGTAATATAAATTACTAGCCTCTATATTTAATGATTGATTTATACAGTTTTCTTTAGGACAAGAATATTCTAAATCAGCTGAAATATATACATTATTAACTGGCACATTATCATTTGTTTTTATATTAAAATTTTCAGTAGTTTCATCATAATATTTATTTTGAAATAATACTTTTAATTTACTATAAGACTGATTTATTTGATATAAGTAATCATTTAAAAGTGAATCGCTTAAATATACAACACTATTTCCATAAGCGCTTTTAACATACTTAATACCTACTATTTTTATCTTTTTATTTTCATCTATTTCACCTGTATCATAGTTTTGAGCATATATATCTTTATTTAAAATGCTTTCATTTATATAATAGTCATCTTTATCTCCTTCTAATATGACTTCATTATCATTTTCTGGCATTTTTCCAAGATCTACTTTACCTCTAAAATTTTTAAGTTCATTTATAGTAGGTGAAATATAATAATTTTTATTATCTGTAAAACTTGCATTATAATCTAAAAGAACATCATTTTTAACTATATAATCAACATTTGAAAGTTTACTTATTTTATCATAGTCTTCACTCGTAAATTCACTTTTATCATTTTTCTTAATTACTATTCTTTTATCACTAGTATTATTAAATATATAATTATTGCCTTGAGTACTTGCTTCATATGTTTTCTTTTCTTCTTCAGCATACTCACTAATTACTGATACTGTCATAAATAGATAGATTAAGAAAATAAGTATAAATTTTGGAATTATGTTAAATGTATTTCTAAGTGCTAATCTTAATTTATTTAAAAAAGTAATATTTTTATAATCTATTTTACTATTTTTAGGTGCTGGATTAGCATCTTTTATTTTCTTATCCTCTAACACCTTTCCATCATGCATTTTTATTTTTCTAGTTACATATTTTTCTACTTGTTCATAATTATGAGTTACTATTATTACTAATTTATCTTTTGATATTTGACTAAGAAGTTTAATTATCTCCTCTGCAGATTTTTTATCAAGATTACCAGTTGGTTCATCCGCAATTATTATAGGTGTATCTTTCGCAAGCGCTCTTGCTATACCAACTCTTTGCTTTTGTCCACCAGATAACTTTGATACTTTTGTATTTCTAAATTTATATAAACCAACATTTTTAATTAATTCTAATACTTTTGGTTTAATATTCTTTTTCTTTTCACCATTAAGAAGTAAAACAAGTTCTATATTTTGATATACTGTATAACTATTTACTAAGTTAAAGTTTTGAAATATATTTCCTATATATTTTCTTCTATAATCTTCAAAATCTTTTTCTGTATAATGACTTGTTTCTTTTCCATCAATATACATTTCCCCTTCTTCATATGTATCAAGTCCACTTATTACATTTAAAAGTGTTGATTTACCACTACCTGATTCACCTGTTATCGCAACAAATTCACCAATATTAAATTCAAGATTTATTTTATTAAATCCACTAGCAATCACACCTTTGCTATAATAAAATTTTGATACATTTTTTAATTTAATCATAATATTTCTCCTATCTGACAAACTGATTATAACACATACTATGCTTTACAATCTATAAATTATGAGTTGCTTTTTGTAAATTTTAGGTTGCAAAAATAAAACATATATATAATTGTTAATAAAATCAAAAATTAAAAAAATTTTTATATATTTAGTGGAGATTTAACTAAAAAGAGAGAATAAAATAAGTGAAAGGATATTTTAAAAGTATTCTTATCCTAGCGAAAGGAGGGAAAATGGCAGAATTTTATACATGCAGAAATGATCGTGCATTTAAAGAAGTTTTCTTAAATCCTAATAATAGTGATTTACTAAAAGCATTATTAGAATTTATTCTTAAAATAAAAATTGATAAGTTAGAAATTAAAAAAACAGAATTATTAAGTGGTAACATAAATATTAAAGATAAAAGAGTAGATGCAATAGTGCATACTGGTAATAAAAAAATTGAAATAGAAATTAATTCACAAAATAAAGATTATCTTCATACTAGAAGTACTGCGTATATTTGTAATATATATCAGTCTAATGCAAGTGTAGGGGATACATACAATGAAGACACTGATATAATTCAAGTAAATTTAACATGGGGATTAGGCAGAAATAATGATGAAATGAAAATATATAAGATAATGAATGAAAAAGGTGAACTATATGTTAAAAATTTCATAATATATGAAATAAATATGGATTATTATGATAAAATTTGGTATAGTAAAAATGAAGAAGAAATCAAGAAGAATCAATATATGATAATGCTTGATTTAGATAAAAAGGAGCTTGAAAATATGCCAAAAGAT